>Ga0210059_1004555_pt1 | contig 22388 bp, 13 predicted proteins | sample Ectturendosymbi2_FD_188042 | JGI IMG/M metagenome (GOLD analysis project Ga0210059, IMG submission 188042) | Ecteinascidia turbinata endosymbiont from Florida, USA - Sample 2 (SPAdes) (version 2) | ecosystem: Host-associated > Tunicates > Ascidians > Unclassified | place: Key West, Florida...
TTGCATCCTTTCAAGAACTGTCAATAAAACACCTTAATTACGAGGGAGGTTTTCTGTTATCAGCAGAGATCAGAAAAGTAACCCTTATTAAAACATAAACGCTAGCTCCACATCATTGCTCGCATCCTACCTGTGAGCGATTTCATGGCAAAGATTTGGGAAATCGGCTGACCTGTTTCTATTTTTGGTGATTGCCGGGTATCCAAAGTTGTGCTGGTCGTTTGGATTCATGGCTGTGTGTCGTATTTGTATATGTCGTATTTGCCTTAAAAACGACTCACAAATATAACGATCAAAAATTTAGATTTTTATATATGTTTCTAAGATTTAGGAGTTCGCTCGTATCTTACCTGAGAGCAATTTTATATAAAACCTAAAATCAGTGTCTGAACATGTCTTTAAAAATGAGAAACTCTTGAAATAGATAACGCTTCGTGAATGTAGTTGTCAAACTGCTGGAAAACGTTTCATTGTTCATTTCTTCGAAGTGAACGCATGGTCACGCTCATGATCACGATCAACTTACGAGCAAACATGTGATCACGCTCATGATCACGATCAACTCATGGGCGAACGAATGATTACGCTCATTTTCACGATCAACTCATGATAACCCTTCATCAACCCTGTCCGCTATACGCAATTGAGTGTAATGGTTGTTTTGTGATGGCAGCGAAACTGAACAACTTGTGAATTTTACCAGAAAGAAAACCATTTAAGTCTACAACTGCGCGGATGAGCTCCACGCTTTATTCGCTTGATGGAATGAATTCGTTCGTAGATAGACATTTGCAACATTTTCCATAAAACTTTCTTTATCCCCATTTATTAAAACTAAGACTGAAGTCAGCATTTCAACGGCAAACCTGTGTTTCCTATTTAACGTATATACATTCCTTAAAACAATGATTATATCAAACCTTAAATCTCAACACAGATATTTGCAGTGCAAGTTTGTTATGTTCCGTCTGTTTCAGCATTTGTGTGTTCATCCTTCATATGTAAAACGTTGGTTACGTGAAACTTTTTTCTGGTCGTTCTTGACCTACGCGATGCTTAACCAACCTGCATCTTGTTTGTAAACTACTAATTACACTGGGACTGGTTTTGAGTAAAACTGCCGTTGAGAGACTTGCAAATGAACCATCGGATCCATTCGACATCCAGAAAAGTAAAGTTAATGGGGAATTTAGATTACTACAAAACACTGATATCGACACAACTTACAGCAAGCTTCAAGAACTCCACACTGAGTGCACATGTTCGGGTTCAACACCCCACACGAACACCCCCCATCAACACAACAAGCGCAATCACTGCGGGTTTTGTTGAAGCTACACAGACATCCTGTGATCGATTTCGTCCATCCGTTGATCAGGTACGGACTTTCTGCAAAGGAAAGGAAGAGTATTTAGAAAATGATCTCTTGTAAGCCCGAGCTATTATTCATCAGAGCATTGGCTGTCATTGTTCCACCGAGTTATCTGAAGCTTGAGAGAGATGGTCGAAAAACCAAGCGGTGGCCTCGCACAGTATAAGCAGATTTATATCGATCAGCAAGTTAACATACGTTAACAGAGGCCACGTTTAATGATATGGATTCATTCACTTTCGAGATTTATTAAGAGATCAAAGCAAATAAACGAGGTTCTAAAGATAAAAAGGAGCCCAACAAGTGTGCGCGTCACTGAATGGTTTCAAACTCAGTGAATACTCCTCTCTACAAGTGATGTTTCGTGCTTGTTTTGAAGCAGACCGTCGTCCAGCGTTAGAGCAGGTTGTAGGTGGTATTTGGTAGTTGCATGAAAAATGCACATGAATGAAGGTTTATAAATGACACCATGCTATTTTTCACAGACTCTTCTCCTACTTCTTGTAACTGATTTCTGAACAGCGTGACATTTTCTTACAATCTCAAAGTAAATATAGCCACAAAAATCACAACATTCCATCCGCTAGAGCGCAACGTCATCCGTAAATCACCTTGACTTTTGGTATCAAGAGATGAAAACATATAATTAAATTTTTCCAGTAAGAAATCATTGTAACCGAAAGTAATGCCACTGTTTCATTCATTCATTTTCATACCCGCTTTTCCTCTCTTGAGAGTCTCGGGGGCAGCAGTTCTATGAGGGCTCACAATATCGGTCAACAGCAATCTATGACAGTTCCAATCCATAGCTCCATACGAAAACGGAATCAAGCAAGGTCGGAGATGCAGTCACACCATTCGTCATTGGACGATCTATGGGGCGCTTTCCCTGGGTTGCAGTCAACAGGACGAGCCTTACCACTCTTTTCTGGGACATTCTGATCACGTGAAGGACCATTGTAACGGAGAACTCTTGATTCGGAGAAGCGTCTCCACATTCAGGGCTTTACAAATTTCACATCTGCGCGTTTTGTCGCAAAGTGTCACGCCGTGAATTCTCGGCAAAAATCCCTTGTCTACCGCTTGTACTCGAGATAGCACTCTTCAGTCATTTCCCAAAAATCATGGCCATAGATGAGAATGGAAACAAAGACCGATTTAAAAACTGAAAGCTTTGCAATATTTGGAAGCTACCGTTTTTTGATCACAGACCGATAAAGCTCACACAGAATTTGGTTTGCTTGCTTTACCAATTCGTTTATCAACCTCCTTTTTTCCTACTTCCGTCATTCGTGAATACCACTCTTGAGATACTTGAACGTTTCCACCTGCTTCAGTGTATTTGCTACTTACTTGCTGCGTACTGCCTTGGGCTTTTGAAGAGAAAAAATACGTCGGTCTTTTCATGTTTTTTTCATTCCCGTTTCATTTGCACGCAGCAGAAAAGCTGATTTTCATTCCCGTTTCATTGCACGCAGCAGAAAACCGATCCCAGTTCAAAATAATAGAATATCAAAACATGAATGTTGTTATAAAAGTACATTTATTAGAAAAAATGATGAACTTGCTTTTTTGATTTCAGCATAGTAGGACAAAGGCTTCGGATGGGCTGTACCTAATATTGGCAAAGACCTCAGATTGCGGCAACATATCGGCCAAGGCTTTAGTCAGCTGACACTCACGCGGCCGTCTTACGAAATGTTCTTATTTTGGGATATGTCACTTACGAAATGTCATTGTTTCGGATATATTCTACCAAATCAACAAATTTTTTGTAAATATGTTATTTCTTTATTATTAATAAAGTGTCTTTGTGGGCCAAACAAAATGGCTTAACTGGCCGGACTCAGCCCGCTGGTCTTAGTTTGGAGATCCTTGATATAAACTATGAGGAGGAGTGGTGACAGCACACACTTTGTTGCAATCGAACAGAGACGCATTCATTGCGAAAGTAGCCGCATGGCCCAAAGTAAACGGCGACGGGCGCCCGCAGACCGCTTGTGACACTCCAAAGCAAATATACACACGGAATAGAACTTTCTGTTCTTTCTACGTTCATCATGAAGACGGTGTTGTGCAGACAACTCACCACAATTTGGTTTTCCTTCATCTGTAAACATTTCAGTTCCTGCCTTCATCTTCCCTTCACTGTCGACGCACCAACATCTGCTCTTTGTGACATCACACTGCATAGGTTCATAGCGTCCTTTCCGATCGCATTTTTCAATGTAGTTGTTGCTCTCAGCTCCATCCTCGATTTTACGTGTTCGGGCGTACAGACATGGCGCTATGTCCTCTGAAAAATGTGCAGCGTGAGACAAATCCATAGTTGTTTTGAAAAGAGTTATGACGCAACACATTTGGAGGAAGAACGATTTTCCTGCCTTGCATTGAAAAGTGGAAAAACACATTCCAAGAAACGTGTGGTTTTATAGGTCCGAATACAGCAAATTGCCCAACCCATTACCTGAAGACTAGAAGCGAACAAGAAAATAAACTTGCAGTGTTTCTGCGAACAAATTATGATGTCTATAGAGTGGCGTAGCCAGCCCATAAAATTGGGAGGAGAAATGTTTGATTTTAGGCGAATAACACAATCTTGTTTAGAAAAATGCTTCTCAATGCACAAAGTGACTATATTTTCTAAAAATTGGGGAAGGCATAGCCCTTTTGGCCCCCCCCTGGCTACGCCTATGTGTGTATACCTTATCATTTACTTGCGAGTCATTTGAAAGCCAATGGAAAACATTGAAAAGCTGAGGATAACATCAAACTATTCCTTTTGGTTTTATTACGAGAATGCATATCTACTTTGTTTCAGACTGTTCAATCTTTTTCATAAAACGAATTTGCAACGTTGCTGTGCTTCGGTTTGAACAGACGGAGTTGCTCCAAAACGAAACTTTATATAAAGCGGGCTCTTCGTGAACCTTGAATGCACTGAAGTAAATAGTTCTATCACCACAAAAATTAACCCTCTGATATTAGTGGTTGAAGTAAAAATAAGAGCCGTATAGTTAAATGGAAATTTCGGGGAAATCTTCGAAAGTCTTGTCAAAACATGTAAAATCTAATGGTTTTGTCCAAAAGTTTGTAGTTTTGCAAATTTTCGGGGAGAACTTGCTCGCTTTGCCTCACAGGTCACCCAACCAGACAAAACCACCAATGAATCTGAGTTGGTAAAAAAACAAAAATTCACTATACTGCAAAGACAACGAACCAACATTGCGGTATTGACACCCCTTTCAACTTAAGTTGGAAAAGTAACTGGTCATCGCTCATAAGTTCTTCTGTGCGAAGCGATACCGAAACTGCTGCAAAATCAAACAAGTCGGATATAACCGGTTGCCACGCGCACAATTGCATAATTATACGAAAAATCCGCAGATATTCTGTTCCCAGGCCATGTTTGCAAAAAAGCAAACAATCTGGGAAATACTCACCAAGCAGAGATTTCTTGCAATCCTCGCCATAACCACACTGCACGCATTTCTTGCTTGTTTTTTCAGCACACTGGCATCCCCCAGAAATGCAGCAAGGACAATCGTAGCGAGACGGGTCGTAGTAACATTGGCAGCCCTCAGTGCTTCTTGTCCAAAGATTCAAAAGTTCTGAAACAAAAATAAAGTCCTGTATGTTCTATATCAGTATTTCTCAAACTTTTTATTCCATCGCCCCCTTTTCACTCTCGACACGTCGTTTTCGCCCCCCAAGCCTGATAAAGCAAACACAATGTAGTAAATTTAAAGAATTTTATTTAAAGAAAGTAATAGCTGACCCAAGCCATCAAAAAGCTGAACTAAGGAACAGGAGCGGATCCAGCCAGTAATTTTAGGGGGGTGGTTTCAGCAACATTTGGCAGTCAAGGCTCATTATGCGTTCACTACTGTAAGGGAGATGAAGTATACTTCACAACACTGCTGTGACAAAACAATGGACGGCAAAATGGCCTTATATCACGAATGCTGTTTTCCGAATTGTACAAAACCATGGTGAAAAAAGTTGCTTTGGTAGGTTTTAGGGGGGTGATCGCCCCAAATCGCCACCCCCCTTGGATCCGCCCCTGCTAAGGAATTGTATTACGACGCTAATATTACGTTCAGAATTCTTGTGAAAATAATAAAGGGCTACGGAGCCGGAGCGCCGGAGTTGGGCATTTTGCCTGGAGCCGGAGCTGGAACTCAAATTAAAAATGACAAGGAGCCGGAGTTCAGTTTAAAATTTAGGACCAGAGCCGGAGCTACGGCCATTTGAGAGGTAGCTCCGGTTCCGGGTCCCTTTCTGGATACTAACGGTTTTTCCAAATAGATTTACATCTGCTCTTTATAGCACACTAAACCCGATTGCTACGAGTTACAACACCAGACTGCAACAATGGATCTGCAAGGCTTTGATGTTCCTTTGGTTTAATAATCACTAAGCCTGTGACATCGTAGCTGCCAGGCGTGGTCTTGCTTGTTGAAGAGTGGTTCTCAAACACTGTTCTAAGAGCCCCATGCAGCTCCAAGGCATCCTTTGTGCGGCTTTTATAAATCTTTCTGTAACAGATCTTTTTTTAATAAGAGTTGATGATGCCTACTTCGTAGGCGAAATATATGTTCTGCAAGAGCTTAGTGTCTGAGTCTTTGCTGGAAAAGGATTCCTTTCGATAGGCAGTGTCTTTCAGTAACACCTGTAATATTTTGTGTGACAGACTTCGTTAGTGCAATAAAACAAAATGTCAGTTGACTTGTGGTAAAATTTTTTGTGCGGCTCTCTAACAAAATCGCAAGTATGGATTTGGCTCCCTTCAGCGAAACGGTTGAGAACCACTGTTGTAGAAGTAAGAAAAATGTTATAACTGCCACAACATCTTACTTACTGGTCAGAATGATCAAACCGGGTCTTTAGTAGTGTAGCGATCTAAAAAGAACTGAGCTATAATAAGTAGCTATATAATATAATATCCATAGCTTTTGTAGCTGTGCAGTCATGCTGTTAGCCGCGAGTATGATTAAGATATGATGGAGCCATGTTCATGTAAAAAAGAGCTCCGGATCCGGAACTGTGTCATTTTTACAACGACTCCGCAGCCCTGAAATAATCCACTCTGCAGCCGGGCACATAGACAACCCAGAGTAAAAATTCAATTGATAAATGGCTTTAGCAACAACCTGCAACGATTATTGTAGTAAATAAAAATTTGCAAGAAACTAACTAGTGATAATAGCAGGCCATTGAAGTTGACTCAATGATCGATTAGTGGTCGAGTATTTTCCCCCCCTTTGTATTGTTTCGCCCCTTTGCCCATCAAAATCGCCCCCAAGGGGGTGATTCCGCCCACTTTGAGAAACACTGGTCTTTTTCATAATTTGCACGGTCCACGATTGGTGTGTGAAACGGCATGAGATATGCCATCACCTGGTATGTCAAGCGGAAGCCGAAAGTGTTGAAGTAGAGAAGTGATAAAAGTTTTCGCATCAAAACTATTTATCGTTTAAATGGCTTGTTTCAGAATAAAGTAAAACTCTTTCAGTTACGTTATGACAAGCGCATTCACTTCTGTCTACTGAACGTGGGTAAACAGAGCATTCTTACTAGCAGTAGAAAATATTCAACACCTATTTTGCATCCATTCTCGTAGCTCTCCTGTTTCAGTCGTGAACCCATGGACATTTTTATTGCATAGATGTCTGATCGAGATGTTTCTTGCCCGAGTGTTGCAAGTTGATAGGATATCCTGATAGCGTTACAACATTATGCAGCATTGAACTACTGCTGTTTTAAAAACTGTTTCCAACTGGCAACCAACGATGATCTATATTTGGAGTCGGCAAATTTTTTTGCACTGCCGACAGGTTTCAGCCTGACATTATTTTGCGGACCGGACCTCAATATAATGATTGTTTGGCAAATGCGAATTTATTACAACTAAGTCATCATGGCATTGATTGTGTGAGATGTCTGGGCTTGCTTTGTCGCAATAAGGTGCTCCGTAGCTCCTACCTGTATGGATTATGGTGACCAATGGCACTTGCAGTGTGATCTTTATCACTAGCGTATGGAGGGGGAGGCACTGTGCCATGGCCCCTCTCAGACCTTAAAAATAAAAAAATGTATAAACAGTATTCGGCAGTGGCGTAACTAAAGAGGGACAATTTAAAATAAACTGACTTTGTTTTCTGGTCACTGATATACGCACTACGCAAAATTTTTTATGACTACTGTACGTTTCCTCTGCTTGATTTTCATTTTACGATTTTATTCTTTCACTGACAACATTGCTTCACACGTGGCTGTTAAGTAACTTAACACAGGTGACAATGAACACCAGAAAAAAGCTTCGGCTGGCGTGAGATTTGAACCCACAGACTTCAATAAGCGGCTTCGATAAGCGATACATGTCTAAAACATATAACATACAAGAAAGCATATAGGTTTATTTCACGAGCCTCAGACAAGAAAAGTTCGGTTTTCTGTCTCACCGGCTAATAAGTCTCGTAAAAGCATTATACTCAAACTTGTTTCCAGAATGCACAAAAATGCGTATTTTTAGGTGTAATTTTACAAAATTTCTCGGAGCATGCCCCCGGACCCCCCTAGAATGGTCGTACCTTCGGCACTTCCCCTGAAATTGATTTGTGACGTCACACGGTTGTGACGAAACTTGGCCCCCTCGGAAATTTTCTGCGTACAGCACTGTTCTTTATGTCAGTCGTTCCACCCACTTTAGGACCAATTTTGACTTGGTTCCACACGGTCGGTAACAATTTTTTCACGGACCGGCACCGGGCCGCGGCCCGGTGTTTGCCGACCCCTGATCTATATAATACCAAAGAAGAAGTAGGAGAGCCTACAGTAACTGAGGTGTGAGGCACCAAATGCCCATTTTTGAGTATTCAAAAACTTCCTCAACCGAACCACGAAATCTTTAGATTTTTGCCATGTTGCATTACATCTTTTAAGCAGTTGCCACAAAAGTCACCTTTCGTAAAATTTGAAGAGCTCATTTGATCATATTTGAAGTTTTACTTCTCATCTCCAACACATATTTTCTCCAAATGACCGTGATATTATACCGAAACAGTATAGCCAGTAAAACTGATTTTATGTTAATTCGGAAAAAATGACCAAGGGACATGTGTTCAAAAATGTTATCATCAATGTAACAGATGCAATGAGTAGACGGATATATAAAATTGAAAACATACCTTTGCAAGTTGTATTATCTTTGTCAAGATAAAAACCTTCATGACAAGCGCACTCATAAGATCCTTCCTTGTTCCAGCAGTGGTGTAGGCAGCCATGCGTTTCTTTCTCACACTCATCAATATCTGTATGTCAGATCGCAATATACCGGTCAATTGTCAACATGCTTTTCATTGCAACAACAACAATCTATTTTTGACAAGAGAACGCTAGTAAAGATCGCATTACGGAGATAGCAAAGGTATAGAAGGTAGAGAAAAGACTCTTTGCTCACGTTGTATGCTACCTCATAGAATCCACAGAATCGGGCAGAAAATGCACTACATGCTAACAGTTCATGAAGTTGAATGTCACACCACATGATGGTTGTTATGCCTTATTGTACAAAACGTATGTTAAACAGTGGTGTAACTAGAGGTTTGAGCCATGGGGGTCAAAGCTTAGCTGAAGGGGTCGTACTGGTCACCGTAGGGGTGCGCTAGCCAACACTCAGAAAAAAATTAAGAAATGGTAGTGAATCTGGATGTCTATACTAGCTAAAAAACGAAAAACACCCCGAAAAACGCAAAAAGTAACAACCGAAAGAAAAATGTCAACTGAAGGGGCCCAGTTTTTACATTTAGCTTGCCAGGGGTCGGCTCGCCCCCTTGCCCCCCGTCAGTTACGCCGCCTATGTTGAACGTCGTCACCTCTGCATGTAAATCCATCTTCATCGAGTTCATATCCTTCATTGCAAGAACATTCGAATGAGCCAATGCTGTTTGTGCAGATTTGTGTAGGCCTGCATTGAGCTGTTCCCAACGTGCATTCGTCAATGTCTGAGAATAACAATACCAAAATTTTGAAAAAAAACAGTTACATTGTATTTGGTTGAATATTATGGGATATACTAAGGCAGTAAAAGTACTACATAATATCAGTTCGTGAATCTGAATTGATGATTGTTGTGATGCCATTTGATGATTGTTATGATCAATGGCGGATCCAGAGGGGTGTGATTTGGGACAACTGCCCATCCCCAATGGTCAGTGGCGCCCCGTTGAATGGCGCCCCTTTCATGCAAATGCGCTCCTTCTTGGAGCCTATCGAAGTAGAAACAGTGACTAAAAATACTCTAAACCTTAAGTTCTTAAAGTTTTTCAGTCGCATCCCCTTTACCGTTAGTCATTAAAACCAGCGCCTCACCTAACCTCAAAGTCAAACACAAAAAAAACAGAACAACAATTTATTTGCCATTATCCTGCTTCTATGGGAAGGATGCGACTGTATTTTGGAAACTAGTTTTTTAATTCGAGGCTTTGTTGAAGACAATGCACATCGCAAATCGGCTTCACATTCCAGTTTTATAGTTTTATCCGAGATTTTGTCTTTGTTTGATTATGGCGTTTATAGTGAAATAAAAACAAATTTACAAATGCTAAAAACAATGCATTTATTACTTTTCAACAATAAGTCGTTGCCATACTCGCGCTGCCCTTGCGAACCTTTTACGCCCCCAATAAGAACTCAAACTAAACAACGCGTTACATTTCATTGAACTGCAGGACGTACGTGCCGGACTTTTACCCAGCCTCTATATTGGAGATGGCCAAAGATTTTGACCCGAGAGCCGAATTCGCGATTGGCTAGCCGTTGGAGGGCCGAATACCTTGACGGGCAGCAGCCAATGCTGTTGCACTGCTGTCCACAGTCGGAAACGTGGTGCTTGAAAAATGTGCAAGGTATTTGGCGGGCCGGATCAAACTGGTCGGCAGGCCGGATGCTTCCCGCCGACCGTAGTTTGGTCACCGCTGCTCTATTATCGAATGGTATCAACAATCCTATTCTTTCGTGATAATACCATTGTTCCATTATGTCTTTCCCACGTGAGAAATGCCCAGCCTTACTCATCGAAGGTAATCATAATCGGGATCGCTTTTGCTAGCACAGCACGGTTCTCGATTTGCCGCTGCGGCTGTGCAAAATTGGTCTGGTATTACTACAACTTTATTTCTTATTCCTGATGGCAGCACTGAAAGAAAGGCAGGAGCGAAAATAGGAATGCAATATGGAAAACTCATAAATAGTGCAACCAATTTTTTGACCTAAAAACGTAAAATTTTGAATTTGTAATTTACAAATTTTAACTTTATTTTGTCCTACCAATTTTCTGCGTTTGCAACTGAAATGCGGAATACGCAGCATGGATCAGAAATTAAACCGATAGGTTAAAATGTTTATTGTGTTCAAACGAGACAAAAATCAAAACTGTGAAAGACCCAAAGAACTCGAGGTAACAAACCGTAGAAGAAAATCAATCCAAAAGCACAAGAGAAATATACAATGTCAATAAATCTCTGCATTGTTTTACTTCAACATCACGTACTGCTTCACATGATTGCCTTTAAAGTTTCTATATGCATAATGGATTGCGCAATTACCAAACCAGCCAAGTACTGTAGGACCACATTTCTTGCCTTACCAAGCCTAGCCTACTGGATATTCAATCGTCCAATAGTCGGCAAAACAACATTATTACCTCAGAAGTTGTAACAAAATCATTAGTATGTCAGAATCGCAACTAAACTTGCGAACAACATATCAATATCTGTTGTTGTAGCTTTAATAAAATATCAATATAGAGAAAAACTGTGCTGCAAGAAAATTTTGACCTAACGATAAATTTTGACTTTTTTTGACCTAATAACTTTCGAGTCACTCACGGTATTAGTGTGAAATTTGGTTTGTGGACAATTCATAAACTTTACAAAAGGCAGAAAAATTTTGCTTTTATTGACTTTTGGTTGCCCTACTCATAACTGACGCAAGATTCTAGTAAACCCATACGCAGCTTCTACAGGCAACTGGAGTGGCCATGCATTGTACAGATTTTACAGAGATAAGTGTCGCCTTACTCAGGTCGTGCAAACGAAAACTTAAAAAGAACTGTTTTAAACGTAACTAATATCCTTCCAAAACTGATAAGTTACAGTATCTGGTCTGCGATTACTGGGAAAACCCGTCACATTTCCTAGATTGCTTTGAAACGGTAACTGTGTTATCAGCGCGGGGTTTTCAATATCACGAAATAGCACAATACTTTCTGTTGTGTAAACACGTACGCTGTGATCCAGTTGCCCTACTAAGATAACGAAATGACAAACTGTATGTAGCCCACAAAGGCCGAAGCCATTACTCAGCTATTTTGATATTTACCTCGCTTGATACAACAGACGATGAACGATACACCGATAAACAATTTAAATTTTTAGGTTTGTGGTGGTGTTGATTGAGAAAGTGAGAATAAATTTTATAGACGGACACGTTACAAGGAAAAAATGCTTGGATTATATATGGAATGCAAATCAATAGATCTTGGGCTGTCAGTGTCTTGCTTCTGTTGCACAGTGCCACAACTTCTTTTTAAACCTGGACTTTTGATGTTTTTTCATTACATCACGAGTCCACTGTCCAAGCATGTGAAATAATATTAAACAGTTGATTGAAATTCTACTATTATTAGTGGCGTTGACTGTATTTTAGGGAAATATGCTTTAGGCCAAGTGTGAATCTATCATGCACTTATGAGATTCTTTCACACGATAACTAGCGGACCTAACTGAAGTGGAAGCAATGTCACAGCAAATGCCACTTATCCACTTATTCTCATTATGGCTTCAGGAGTAAATATGTTTTCCATGTACATGTAACTGCACAAGCTTCGTCTGGAAAGTGACTGCCATTTACCCATTCGACTTCTATCGTGGGACGTGAGTTCTCACTTGTTGGTGTAAGACAGGGGTTCTCAATTTTAACTCTCCTGCAACCCTAAAACATTGTTTTTGACCTCGTACCCTCTACAATTTATAATTAATAACTATCTTTCAAAAGTTTCGAAAGGAATTTACATTTCTAATATATAAAAAAAATCAAACATAGCGTAAGTACAAGAAAGCATGACACAGATTGATATTTAATTACACTCTACAAAAATACAACTTGCTTGACGATGTACAAAGCAATAAAATCAAAAGGCTGATTTACAAAATTTTCCAATATATAGTTCATTCGAGCAAAAATTACTACAAGCTCACATATAGTAAGAGTATATTGCAGTTAATGTTTACGCGAATAATTAATATCACGGCACATAAGTTTGATCGAACCTCGTGCTTTGTCTTTAAGCCATTAAAAAAAAACGAAAATGCGCCAGGAGAGCAAAGCCAGGTCGGAAATAGCTGTCATACATCGCTTGCTTTATCGCTACGGATAGCAAAAACAGTATCAAACACTCGGGCGCAACATATGCTCTCTAGGGCATTGTTTCCCAAACTATTTGGGGTTGCGGCACCCTACGGACGAGAAATATAATTTGCGGCACAAAGTGGCGAATCCAGAGTAATTTGCTGCAAGGTTTGATGACATTTTCAAAATGTGTTATTAATGATATGTTGAAAAACGTCTTAAATCGCGACACCCCTTAGCATTGCAAATGGATTTTTTAAAACTGTGATGATTTCCTGAAAGATCGCATAGTTCGACGAACAAAAATAGTCATTTCCGTAGCCTGCAAAAGGTAAACGCTATCGTGCGATACCCAACGATTGTCATAGAAAATCTGGGGTATAGGTGAAAACATTTTTAAAGCACCCCTATATGACTACCTCCCAAAATGCCTGCACTGGTCAGCCACTGGTTATGATGCATTATTCAAAACCTATTTCAAACGTCGTTACCTCTACATGAAAATCCATCTTCATCAAGTTCATATCCTTCATTGCAAGAACATTTGTACGAGTCAGATGTTTTTGTGCAGATCTGTGTACATTGGGCTGTTTCCGACTTGCATTCGTCAACGTCTGAGAATAACAATACCAAAATTTGAAAAAAACAGTTACATCGCATTGACTGGAAGATTTTGTGTTAGAGCAGGGCTTCCCAACCTCTCTCTGGTCATGTACCCCTTCAGCGTTTCGACAGATGAGCATGTACCCCTAAAATTTCTATGGCAAAATATTTTTCCATGACAAATTATAGATATATGTAACAATAGGCCTATAACAATTTTTTTAAATAATATCAACTGGCATATGTATAAATATCTGGAAAGATATGTTATGTAGGCCTAAATGTATGATTCCTTTGCTGCTAACCTTAAATGTACCACTTCAGATAGGCAAATGTGCACCTAGGGGTACATGTACGCGAGGTTGGGAACCTCTGTGTTAGAGTTAGGCAGTAAATGTACTACATAATATCAGTTGGTGAAGTTAAATGTTCACCAAGTGATGATTGTCATGATGCATTATTCAAATCGGATGTCAAGCATCGTCACCTCTACATGTAAATCCATCTTCATCAAGTTCATATCCTTCATTGCAAGAACATTCGAATGAGCCAATGGTGTTTGTGCAGGTCTGTGTACATTTAGTTGTGTCCAACTTGCATTCGTCGACGTCTGGAAATGAAATTTGCAAAACTTGAAAAAACTGCTTCATTGCATTGTAGTGACTTGAAACTATCGGGTTTGAATGTGGCAGAGAAAGTAATTAAATAATAACAGTTCTTGAAAGTAACTGCTCCATCTCGTGAAGATTTCAATACTGCACTGACTAAAAACCGTGTGTCAAACATCACTACCTCTACATGTAAATCCATCTTCATCAAGTTCATATCCTTCATTGCAAGAACATTCAAATGAGCCAATGTTGTTTGTGCAGATCTGTTCACATTTAGCTCTTCCCGACTTGCATTCGTCAACGTCTGAGAATAACAATACCAAAGTTTGAAAAAAACATTTACATGGCACTGAGTTAGAGTAGGGCAGTAAAAGTACTAAATAATATCAGTTCATGAAGTTCTAATGTTACACCCTGTGATGATTGCTATAATGCATTATTCAAATCGGATGTCAAACTTCGTCACCTCTACATGTAAATCCATCTTCATCAAGTTCATATCCTTCATTGCAAGAACATTCAAATGAGCCAATGTTGTTTATGCAGGTTTGTGTACATTTAGCTGTTTCCGACTTGCATTCGTCAACGTCTGAGAATAACAATACCAAAGTTTGAAAAAACATTTACATCAAATTGACTGGAAGATTATGTGTTAGTGTAGCGCAGTAAAAGTACTATATAATATCAGTTCGTGAAGTTAAATGTTCACCAAGTGATGATTGTCATGATGCATTATTCAAATCGGATGTCAAATTTCGTCACCTCTACATGTAAATCCATCTTCATCAAGTTCATATCCTTCATTGCAAGAACATTCGAATGAGCCAACGTTGTTTGTGCAGATCTGTTCACATTGAGTAGTTCCCGACTTGCATTCGTCAATGTCTGGAAAAAATAAATTCCAGAACTTGTGAAAACTTATGTGTCCTCATGGGTTGGAACTATTAGAATAGAAAGTTATTGATATCACTTTAAACAGGTGTTGATACATTTGGAAATGTTTCTCGTTGCAATGCTCAACACGTGGCACGACCTGGAGGTGGTTCCAGAGCAGTGGTTCCCAACCATTTTTGGCTCACGGATCATCTTTTTCAAAAAAATGTCCGATGGAACACATTTGCTATGCTGAAACCTCATGAACAACCAGTCGATTCTTTGTTGTACACACTAGGTCAGTAAACATTTTATCTAGGATTTATGGAAATCTCTGTGGACCAGTGGGAATTCCAGATGGATCACCAGCAGTCCATCTGGACCACGCTGAGAATCACTGTTCTAGAGGAGCAAACCACGGACATCGGCTCCAGCAGCGCACGAAAGTTTTGAACTACAGAAAGTTTTGACATCTCTTGTTATTGTTATGTTAAAATATCAAACGGGTCGATTAAGATTGTATCTGCTTCATAACAGATTAAGAAGCACCTGAAGAACCGTATTGCAAATATCAAGCTAAATCAAACTTTCATAAAAGCACAGAAATTGCTTATTTTCGAATAGAAAGCGAAAGATGACAAACCATAATAGAATTAGGTAGACAAGACCGCAACCACCAGTACCGATACGGAGACATGCCTGAAAGTTCAAGACAGAGATTGTGTCCGAAATAAAGACAAATACCTAAATATTCGCGACAGACACACGGGACAGGAAAACTTGTTATTCTCGTCAAAAAGTTAAAAATATTTGCTATAGAAACACATCAATACTTCGGAGCTGCACTTTGGCAAATTTCGTGCGTTTTTTCCGATTTTCATTGACAGTCGCAGAAACATTACCAAGACAATTCGAATAAGCCTTCAAGGTTTCGAGACAATCGGCTTGAGACCGAGGCCTGCAGATATTCATACGAAGACCTGAGGCTCAGGCACACGAGACAGAGACTCGTAAAACCAGGTCGCGATTCGCATCTCGCGAACGAGACAACGTCTCGAGGTTCAATCACTGCAAATGAATATCCAGCATTAAAAAATCACTTAACAGCGCAAACTCATAAGGCAAGATAAAGTACCACCACGTCACCACTGTAAACAACCCACAGCCGTAAGTCTCTCTTTCGCACTCATTAATATCTATATGTCATATCACAATATACTGGGTGATTGGCAAAAATTTTTCGTTGCATTAATGTCATAAAATGGGGGAGTAAACTACATATTAACAGTTCGTTCAGTTGAATGTTGCATCCTTTGAAAATTTTTATGCCCTACTCTCCAAACTGTACTCAAACGTCGTTACCTCTACATGTAAATCCATCTTCATCAAGTTCATATCCCTCATTGCAAGAACATTCGTAAGAGTCAGATGTTTTTGTGCAGATCTGTGTACATTGGGCTGTTCCCGACTTGCATTCGTCGACGTCTGGAAAAATGAAATCGCAAAACTCGAATAAACTGCTACGTTCTGATAACCTGAGACTTTTACTTTTAATTAACGACTTGCCATGTGCATCAAATTTCAAATAATTCGTTCGCTGACAAGACAACACTGGTTTGTCAGCAAACACTCTAAAGATTCAGGAACATGAGATAAAAAAGAACTTGCTTATATTTAAAAACGAATGCAACAAACAAACTAACAGTTAATTTCCAAAAATCGAACTTCATGCTCTTTTAAGAAAAACCTTAAATTTACACATTTGTTAACCGGCTAAATCAGCTAGTCTTCGAATTTTTTTGTACAATCGCCCCACTGCATGAACTTTGCTTGAAAATCGCCCCTACCTACGGTTTTAGCGTTGTTTAAAAAAATTCTTTTGCTTTGAAAATAACTCGGTGCTAATGAAATCTAACCGAGCAATCTAATGCACAAGAAAACGAATGCGAATGCATTTGTAAATTAAATGTTATCCATTTTCAGTAAACAGCTGATGCGAACTAATGTGAAACTTGCGATGGTGTTTTATCTGCAAGTTTTTTCAAGGCAGGTTTCAAGTTTATCAAGTTAAGTCATATGGCGTTTCCCTCGGTCTTGCTCGTTTCAAGACGATTGCGGTATTTATTATGCTTTTGCAGTTACTTGGCTGAAACCTTGCACAGCAACATACGTTGGGAAACGCCAGTAGTAATATTAGCTTCACGTTTCCCAAACTTTCCGGAAAACGCTCACTGCAATTGATCCAAACATCTTACCATCCGTGTGTATGAAATACGACACGGGATTTATCGTGGCTTTGAATGTCATCGCTGCTTTTAATGTCAATGAGACATTCCTAAATGGAGGAATCGGATTCGCTCATGCTAGCTAGCTGGCAAAAAGGAATTTCACGCAATCACGTTCAACGGTTGCTAATGCTCGGCGTGATCTCCACAACAATGTGACTTCTTAGCAAACCTCAAGCAACAGGAGGCGAAAAAGATTTTTTGACTCCTTAGTTTGACCAAGAGGGGATGCTTGGACTTACTCGCCGGTCCAAGTTATCCATTTCCTAGCCTACTGTTCTGTAACAGCCTAACCCGTGGTAAGTCAGATAAACACATTACAGGTATATCCACAAGCACAGCAAAACACTCGAACTGACAGAAAAACACGATAATCACGTTTTACAACTACGGCTAACTGTAACTAATTTTACTTGTGTTGCAGTATCTCCACCGCCTTGAACTACTGAGGCAAGCACAATAGAATGTTGTTAATTCGGGGAAATAAAGTAGCAAGAAAGCAACCAGTAACAACAGAGATCACGTACTGAGTTCACTAGAACGATAACAGGTTGCATCATAGGTGTAGGCGCAGGAAACTTTTTGGAGGTGCGAAGGAGTTTTGTCCGAATTCTCCCAAATTGCCCGAAAAAACTCCAGAGAAAAAGTTCTTCATGTCATTTTGGGCGCCATTTTTTCAAATCAATACACGTTGGGGACCATGTTTGCTCATATTAACATGGCGTTTGCTCAGATTTTCAGTTATTTTGCCCGAATTTTACAGAATTTTTCCCGGATTTTCACCAAATGAAAACTTTTGGGGTGCGCTTGCACCCCTTACACCCCAGTCTCCTACACCCCAGTCTCCTACACCCCAGTCTCCTACACCAGTGGGTTGCATTATTCTTATATAATATTAAGTGAATTTCGATCTTTCGCTTGTAGTGTCTATCACAGCAACTTGTATATATGGGCGCCATCTACCGGTGACCACTGCATTTACGTGTGGCGCCATCACTAGGCCGCCACACTAGCCGTTAATTGTTACGTGAATCGTTTCGCATCAGTCATATTTCCAGCATTTTTGCAATAGAGTAGAACACACGCAACTACATTGCTTTACTCAAGTTACGAACTGAAGACTGTACAACACACGATAACGCACTGTGGAATGTGGCGTTTTTTGCCTCAAAAACAATGTTTTGGCAATGTTCTACCGAAGACTGGGAAGTATTGTTTCAAGGCAATCCTTCTAATGAACAAACATACATTTGGAGCATTTACATTTCCGCTTCAATTGCGAATTGTCCTCCAGGTGTATTGCAATATTTGTAGTTTTTCTTGCTACTTTTAGACTTTTATAGCAAGATAAACCTAGCTTAAAGACTAAGGCTTAACGCTTGTTTTTTCCATCTCTTACATTTTTCTCATTATTTTGCGAATTAAATTATCTTACATTTTGATTTCAAACCACAAATCCGTCAGTTTTCTCATGTTTTGAATGGTTTCATCACTTTTGTTGAAACAAAATACAAAAATGTAATACGCAACAAGCACGGTTAGAACTTTGAAATGATGGCATCACGTAAATTACAGTACAACCAAATCCTTTGTTACGATCACTGCTCTATAACTGATACTCATGGGAGCAAGAGGTTTTCGTGACTTCTGGGCATGAACTCAAGATTTACACCCACATACAGCAGTTTCAAACTCATGTTTTTTTTACTGTTTTCAAGCATTTTGAGATGTATGAAAGAGTTTATCACTCTATTGAAAAGACCAGGGGATACGCCGGTAATATTGGAGAGAAAAAGTTTTTCCAGCTGCATGAGGATTATTGTTTCTTGTTTCGCATGCACAGTCTTTACAAGCAAGCAGGATATAATTTATTGAACACTTACTTGAAACCTGACCAATTGCCTCATTCAATACCTCCTGGGCTGATAATTCTCGGTACCAAATTTTGAGCTCATCCATGTTCATTTGCATTCCATAATTTCCCAGTGTCAGCAAAATAACATTGGTTTTATAGACTGTTCTTCTTTCCATCGCTGGGTTTTCTGTGTAAGACGGCACCTCCGTACCATTGATGTATACCTGAGAGCAGCATCGAAATTTCTGACAAATATTTTTCAAGGTAAATCAACCCTTTGTATTTTAACACCAGGCAAAGCATATTTCTCTTTCTGACATAGATTTTACTGCTTCGACTTTCAATAACAGCTCGTTTGAATTGTTATCTAACCAATTTCTTCAATTCCATTTCCTCTCATTTTTTTCAAATTAAGGATATGATGATGCTTTTAATGATTTAGGTTTTGCCTTTAATCACGTCATAAAGTTGGGAAGGAAAGAAGCGCCTTCACGCGGCCGTCCCCGTTAGTAGCACGCTGCATGCGGTATAGAACTTGTTAAATGGAAGTCACTGCTACCACCAGTTATATGCGACTCGATCAGTGAATGCTGGTAATAGCAATGTCCTTTTCAAGGCGCGGCAACACTTCCGCACATGCTGTGGAAAACTGCTCTAGACCCAATGTACTGCAGTTTAATGCAGAGGAGCTTACCATTTTAATAAGATTAGCGTCGTTGAACTCTGGTCAACCAAAATAAGGCCCTCATAATCATACCCCAGAACACTTGCTATCCAACAACAGACAAGCCGGTGATACCCAACTTCAACCCCGTTTGATCAATCCTAAGCATAGGAAGCACTACATACCGATGTTGGTTCATGAGAAGCTGACGTGGACGCTGGTCGAACAGTCTCTTGTAATTTCAGAGATTAAGTGGTTGTGTGCAGGCGTTGAAAGCTACTACATCAACTTGTATGAACATTCTCCCTCGCGATTTCTACCAGTTTAACCGCCAGCGTCATTGTCCAACCATGACAACTGTGGTCATAGCACAGCATCTGCTGACATGGAGAGTCTGCTTAGCTGGACAACGGCTACCAACCTTCCGTTGTTGCTTAACGTCACAGATGTTTCTAGCTTCTCTCGTCAATGGAACGTTTGTACAAATCCGGAATCCGCTATCGCGAGTGCCGACCATAACAATTGCGAAGTGGACAGATATATTACATATTACATAAAAAGTCATATTACACAAAAAGTCCTGAGCCTGAACATCAACTTTCCACTCATAATACCCCGCACCTAGTGATGCCGGTTCACAGCGATTCGGTGGAACGTTGGAACAGACAGCAAGGTTGACTTGAATTGCTTTCGTCTTCTCGCAGATGAGCCCGTAGAAGAACTGCCACATCCTGCCACCATCAACGTTGTGTAGGTGCACTGTAATAACTGTGGCCAAAAGATCCATACCACGTGGCCGACGAAAAATCTACGTGCCATGCTGGGATTTGAAATGCGAGAAACTCCATCGATCGTTTTTGAGGTCCCACCAGGGAATAGATCTGACAAGGTTGCTTCACCCCTGGTGTTCGGGCTCGATGAAAAGAGATAAGAGCGATGAGCGGAAAGCGTCGACTCTATTGACCTCTTGCATTCCAATCCTTCTCGCACGCCTTGCCGTTGGAGTGCAATTAACCATATCATTAGAAGTTCGGGAAACTACGGTACCTCCGTTACAGCATTCTATCGCATTACAAGTAGTGAAGAACGGCTTCAAAAGACGGAAAACTGCAATTCCACCAGGCTCGGGCGCCTCTGGAATGTTCCAAAACCTGTTGACAGAGACATTTCTGTTAGCATCACTCCAAAAGAACTTAACGATGTTCTCGGTTTCATCCTGCCAGAGGAAAATCCGGGTCTGGATTCAACCTACCAGTAGTCTATGCAATGAACTGCTAACCAAATACACCACAGAGGCGAACCAAGGGTTATCGACCTGTATTGGTTTTATGCGACCCTCATCAACCCGTTACTATCAATGGACCAAGCAGGCTTCCGACCTGGGAGATCAACTCACCTTGCTCAAGCAAGACATTGAGGACTTCTTTGCGACTTAAAGGAAGGTAGGAAATATGTTTCTTGAACTCACCAGCATCTCTCACGGTTTGGCACCGCGGCTTCACCTGCAATCTACTGAGACTGTTGTCTAACCGGCACTAGGTCCGTAAGTTTATGGAGCTTGTTAATAACCGCAGTTACTAATTGCCGGTAGTGGCCTGTAGAGCAGGATACTGTGCCTTAAATTTAGCATCCCACAAGATCAACCCTGGCATCCCCTCCTTTTCAACATGCACATGGATGACTTGCTAACCAGTGTCCCAAGAAGAGTGCATGCGTTGATCATATGCCTATTATGCATGGTGATGGAAACTGGTAGTCACCTCTGTCCACGGACATGGCGACTCAAGCAGCGTATCTTCACCCCTGGAAATTAAAGCTCAGCCCAACCAAAACAGTGTCCATGTCTTCCACCTCAACCATAAGGAAGACAAGCTACACCTCGATGGGAGCCCCTTCCATTCATCTGGGTGGGCTGGGTGGGTCTGGCTCCATCTGCAGCTTGCAAGTGTGGAGCGGAGCAACAAAAAGCAGATCATGTTGTTCCTGGAGTGCCCCAAACACCGACCCGCTAATGAAGCATATGTTCCTGCACTTTCAGATGATGAAACCACAAAAAGGTTGGTCAATGTATGCTCCAAAGTGTAATTTGGCTGAGTGGTATAAGAATAAAGATCGACTAATTTGACGTCAAAATCTCATTTGACACTCAGTTGCCTTCCCACTAAGACCTCAAAGTTACCTGGATCACTCATGAAGCAGTGCGAGTTTTTCCAGATACTGCTTCAAAAATAATATCTTTCACCTGCAGCTGTGTATTTCCGAATTCAGTTTTTTCAAATTCATATTGCACTGGTAAATCGTTGGGAGCTTCAAAGGAGTTTATTTTTTAAACTTAATAGAAAAACGCCCTTTTAACCAACAGAAATACTATAATACCTGTTGAGGTCATACATTATGTCTTGTACAGCCCGGCCAAGAATTGTTGATTGAGATGAAACTAAAAACTTTTTCTGTAAACTGCGGCTAACACGGAAATGCTTTCTACAAATTCTAATGGCATCTTCACTGTTTCCACCGAACTTTACTGTAATCACTAGGCTGTCTCGTTGAATAAATGTCCCTTTCAATTTAGCGGATTCTCAAAATTTGAAATGACTTTGTGGGAATGTTTGTAATGACCTATGCATGCTTGAGAGCGTTTAGTGGAACACCGCGGATCAGTTTCGCTAAAAGCAATCCTTTGGCACAGTACAGTGTTTTTGTTGGAACCCTT
>Ga0210059_1004556_pt1 | contig 22385 bp, 19 predicted proteins | sample Ectturendosymbi2_FD_188042 | JGI IMG/M metagenome (GOLD analysis project Ga0210059, IMG submission 188042) | Ecteinascidia turbinata endosymbiont from Florida, USA - Sample 2 (SPAdes) (version 2) | ecosystem: Host-associated > Tunicates > Ascidians > Unclassified | place: Key West, Florida...
AGAGCCTGAAGTCATGAGCACCGCTAAACAGAACTTGTGTGGCAAGCCTAACAAGCAGCAAATATTTTCAAACTGCTGTTAAACACTGAATTAATCAGCTTCGGCACAAAACCAAAAGCAACTCCCCGAAAGCGCGGGCTTTTATGTCAAAATATAAATTTTTCACCAAAAGAAGGTAAACTGCTAATTTGAAACGCTCAGCAACAAACAGAATCTGTGTCAGACTTTCAAAATGTTTGCAGTGTTGTTCTTCCTGTAACGAAAAAAAGTTGCCGTAGTAACGATATCCCAACTACGTGTACAATGGACTTGCGCAAAGGCATCCGGCAGGGAACAGCTCGTTACCTGCACATAGTATCTGTCTGCCGGGCTGTGGACACAACTGCTCATGTATATGAAAAGAAGAACGAGCGAATAACGCTGCTTGCTGCTAATGAGACTGAATAAAAACCAATAAAAGCATCCTCCGACTCAATCCACCTAATGGCGTCAGGTGCAATTGCCTTCCATTATAACCGTGTCCGGTATCCATGCTCAAGCCAAACAACAGTAATCTCTCTCCAAACAAGGGTCGAACGAAAGCAAATGTGCTGCAAACAAAATCTCGGGGTTTGCTTGGGAATGTCAGTCCGTTTGAAAAATGCCGTTTATCACTTTTCAACTGTTCGCTGTTAAACAAGCCGCCGGTACATTGTTTTAAGGCTTAAAACAAGCGAAGAAGAGTGGCGGGAAGGTTAGCTGGGATGGGACCACCTGTCACGATCGCCAACAGGGAAAGAGCATGCGGTTTGTGAAGGAATGGACGAATTAGCGGCGAAGATCTGGATCGGGGTGACTTTAATTCGAAAAGACGGCGACAGGAAAAGCGAGCCGCTTCGATTTACTCGAAGCGGACGATAATTTTTCGAAGCAACAAAAAAAAACGCAAATTCAAGTCAAGACCTCGCGAGAAGACACGAAAAGGGCGCCGTCCGATCAATTACGCGCGCGGTCACATGCACGGACATCTTGATCGCGGTACGCAGTGCCGCGGTAACGGGGAATCTATCTGCGTGCGCGGCGACGACGTTCTCGGCAACGCTGCCACTGTGATCGGTCTTAAAGCGGACGCATGAAATCGGACATTACATAAGGGCGTTGAAAGCATCGAGGAAGGAACGGTGTAGCGCGGACAGGGCACCGACGTATTGTTCCACCGGTCGCGTTCAATTAAAAGCGAATTCTGAGCGTTCTTTAATCTACTTTGCTGGGCGTCAGGCGCACGGTTTGAAAGTACTCGCCAAAACAGTGCGAATCGATCGCTCACCTGCGCCGAAAAAGCATGACACGGGTTCAGGTGGAGGGGCGCGGGCGAGGAGTGCCATCAGACAGGGTGAGCTCGCTGGACCGGCAGGTGCGGTAACACCAACAGGCGTCGGTCGGGCATTTTTCAAATATGAAGAATCCAGATACGGACGACTCGAATGATGAGCGACAGGCAGATCCGACAGACGGGGTGACGGAAGGCATGCACCAGGTAGAGTGCCAAGTTTCAGCGAAGTGCAAAGTCAGGACAAATTTACGACAAGCTCGTAATAAGTTGTCGCGGTCTGCAGCGCCGCAAAAATGGCAACCCACAGACGTACCCATGTTCTCTGGAAACCTGTGTGATGATGTGCATCGAACAGAGTACACGACGAAGCTGGACGTTCGTGAAAGCATGTCAGGTCTTCATCCAGGAGCAGGTTCCTCTACAGGGCAAAACTGCAGCGCACCGTTTGGAAAAGGAAAAGCCAAGTTCCTTAGTGCGATCGACGGTATTGTTCCCCAGCATCCCCTGCAACTGCTGGAAAGGCACTTTTTGAAGAATCTCCAAAGTTCGTTTCAGCATAGTGCTAGGGATAAGCGGAAAGGCCAAAACTCGACAAACGCATTTCACGGGAAAATCAACCCAGAGCGGTTTTCCGATTGCAAATCCACTGGAAGCAGAGATGCATCGGTTTTCGAGTTGGAGGCCAAGCACGAACGGCAGGATGTAAATTCTGGAGCAGTTCCCAACCAACAGCGGGAGCTAAGCAGCGGTAAGTATTATTTTCTCAGCTTAACCGATGGCAAGTCGATGACCCATGAACGCGTATTGTTATTATGTTTGTTTTCAGCATACAATAAGTTAAAGCTATCCAAATTACGTACCAGTTTCAAAAACACAATCTAGCTCTCCGCCTTTGCTAGTCATTTCATAGTCTACGCTTTATAATGCCATGAACCTACAGTACTCTTATTTGTCATACATCAAATTCGTCCAAAACGATTGCATAACAGAAACTATGCCTGGCTGTTCCGAAACCGGAATCTGCGTAACTGAGGAGGAAGATAAATGGCGAAAACAAAGCGCAAATGAAGCGACAGACAACGTCGACCCTACACCCGGGGATCAGGTACGCGTTGGTTAGAAAACCAACTTTGCAAAAATAGTGAAGTATTTATTCGAAGGACAAAACGAGCGTGGAAAATGTACACCCGAAACATAATTGGAACGCCTTTGACAAACGTGACCTTGCCAAGTTGCAAACATGTTACCTCCGTTAAACCTGCACTGTAGTGGATGGAAATCACGATTCTGTGGGTCTTTCACTGCAAAACTTCACTCACGACGCCAACTCAATCCTCGTAAGGTCAACACAACTCCAGCTATACGCTTTCATGTAGTAACCCTTTGATGAACTTCAATCGCATTAACCCTGGACTTCAGCAGCCGTAACTGCAGTTCAACTAAGCTAACTTGCGAAGCCAGGTAGCTTTGCTTCCATAACAACCAGACTTGGCGCAGAAGTGCAAAGACCATTGCTGCTTACGATTATACACACAATCCAAGGAGAGGATCAGCGGTGTTACTTCAAGATTATGTAGGGTCTAGAAACCTATTTGACAAATTTAACTCTTGAAATTTTCAGAACACTTTCAAATAACTCAGTAAGTCTATCGTTTTGTCGAACTTCAAAAGATCTTTCGTCATCCAAATGTCATTTGTGTGTGCACGAAATCCATCAGTGGTAAGTGCAGCATGGCGGCATTTTGTTTTGATAAAGATTTATCGTATGATTCAGGTATGTTTTCGCATGATCTTCTTTATTGTTATTCGTAAAACAAAATCAGGGGCAAGGGATTTTGAGCGTCCTCACAGTAGCCAACAGTAGCGAATTCGTAGAGAAGTGTGTTTGGTAATCAGGCCGATTTATAATTTTCTAGAATAGATGCATAAGCCGTTGAGCACTGATGAAGTAACAAGAAGAAACCAAGACATGAACGTTGACAGAAAATAGACAGTTCTAAAAATTCCAACAATCCGTACATCAGAGAAAAATCGAGACACAACAGTGCAGTCCAACAACCGTTTGCGCACGAAAATTTATGCTGCTGGGCAGTACATGGGCAAGGACGTAACACCAATAACATGGAAAACGGATACATACACTTCGTGAATTGTTAAAGCATGGTCGCATTCCTACCCTTTCCGAATCCCCATCTGATGTGCGTGGGCGCACGTACAATTGCGAAAAACCTCCGCCATCTCGTCAGATGAGAGTCACAACGTTTGTAGTATAATCTGGAAGTAAGCAGCCGTCCAATAATATCTGAGGCTTGAAATTCACAGTTTGTCAAACCAAAACGACACGTTGCTTGAATGTTAAGAGTTCCTATTTCTAACTAGCCACGAGCCCTTTCAAAATCCTTGCTTGCACTTGGATCAAGCTGCTTTCCTAAACTGTAAACGTAACATGCAACGGAGCCAACCTGCAATGATCGCAGACACGCGTTCTTCACGCTTCGGTGCGGTTGCTGTGGAAAATTGGATGTAACTTACATCTTCACTACTACCAATACGATTCCCACTTTCTTTTGGCAAAAATGATTTTAATTTTGAATTCATTTATCGAGTGCCACCTCACAAACGAGAAGTCGAAACGTTGCTGGCCAATGCTCCGCGCGGTCAACCGAGCGACGCGAACGTCGTCGAGAAAGTAAAAAAACGTGCAAGTGCATATTTTACGGCTTACGCGGTTTGGGACTATCAAGCTCCCAGTTACCTTCCCAGGAATTTTGATTCAGAAAAACCCCGATGTGGATCGTTCGAAAAGTAAAACACCTGAGCGTTGCGTCAATTTGCTGAAGCAACATGCACCTTACGCCGCGAAAATGCTTGGCAGGGAACATAGCGTAAAAACGCGGCCGAATCGTTATTACGTCTTTGCAGTGCGGGAGTAAGCAGCGCCGGAGTCGAACAAACTTCACCATGGAGCAACTGAATGAGCTGGAACAGCTTTTCGAAGAGACGCATTACCCGGACGCGTTCATGAGGGAAGAACTGAGTAAAAGACTCGGATTGTCCGAAGGAAGAGTCCAGGTGTGTCAGTGCGAGTAGAGTGGCTTTGCAATTCACCGAAAAAGTGAGTCAATCGACTCGCAAGACGTCATTGGTAAAACAAAGTCAGGAAAAAGTCATTCACGACCTGAACCTTCTGGAAATTTTAGAACTACAGTAGACTTTAAGAATTGTGATTACTGAACAAAATTTCGAAAAAGCTATTTCACAACCTTAAAAAATTAGAAAGGTACAAAAGAGTAGAATTGCAATTGATATCTATCGAAAAAGATATTTTCAAAAAATTTAACCATAAAATCCTGAAATATATAACCATTACTCACACTAGTCGGGCGTACATTTCGCAAATTTCAGGATTAGTACAAAACACTGCTAAAAACGTAAATATAAAACAAAAAATAGGCAGATAAAAACAAAAAACTGTTGAAAAACACGACAATCGGATTATTAAAAAACTCAAAACAACATTAAATAAATTAATGTAAGCAAAGATAAAGTTTTTCACGAGAAACTACCATTTTATCGAAATATTTTGTAATGGTCTGCTGTTTTTTAATTCACGAAGAAAAGAAAGAAGTCGATATGGGGTTTGTAAAAAAAGCTTAAGATTGTTTTTTCTTTTTCCTTACGAAACAGAAAATAGTTAGCGTCCTTTTCGGCTCAGACGCATGATGCTCCTCTGAACTTAAGATCTAAATCGTGTCATCGCATAATTTGACTGTGTAACGTCGAAAGGTTTAAACGATTCAGAACGAAAAATTGAGTAAACACACACGATCCCAATCAATTTCTATCAAAAACTCAGTCATCCGTTTAACTGACCGAAGCGCACCAAGCAAAATACAGCCGAGGACCAGCGGAAGTACAAAAGGTATCGAACTGCGATTAAATTACCAACAGAAGACGATCGCCGCCTCAATCAAATCAGCATAAGTTCACATACAGTATTAACAGATGGATGACCAACAGGTGGACAGAAACTGCCGCTAAGTGATTCAGAACTTAGTTTTAACGCAGTTATAACCCCGTGCTGAATTTCTAACAGGGAATTTGTTAGGACTTTTTAATTCTTTCCCATGTCAGTTGATAACATTTGCAGAAAGTCAACCTAGCGACGAACCGACGCAAACAACCATGTTTTGTGAGAAAACAATCACATTCTATGAGAAAACAATCACAGTCTGCGAGAAAGCAATCGTATTCTATGACAAACCGGTCATTTGGTGGAGACGAGAGTTTATATGTTATAACAGGAGACGCAAAGGATTTGAAACGCCAATATTTTTGGATGAAATAAAATCTCAGAAACAACATTATAAAAAACAATTTTCTTCACGTCGGACAGCAAAAAAGCAGAGAACTAAGTGGAATTAATTTCTTGAGCAAGAGTTGAGAACAAGGCCTGTTTCGAAAAAAATGCAAAAAAGATGAGCAAAATAAGTTTCAAATAACCAACATACTAGCAGCAATTTTAACGTGCAAGGAGTATTTGCTCACATCTACCAAACACCTATGCTTAAAGAGGCGTTAGGGAGCAACAAAGTTAAGCAAACGAAGGATTGATGAAGTTAACCAAACTTGTATGCAACTTATTTCCAACACAAAAATGACTTTGGACGTTGAGTGTTCAAGGTCGTTTGTATTGGTAAATAATATTCTTTTATTGTGAAAGTCAAACTAACAGCTGGGACATTAAGTGAAGTATGTTGATTGTCTCTTAAAAGCCATCAGGGTACGATGTATGATTTCAAACGTCTATTTCTTGCATTGTAATATCTTAGATAAAAGCAAAACACCAGTTCAACAAAAGGACATTATCGGAGGGTTGGAAAGCAAAGCTTAATCAATGGTACACTTTCTGAAAAACTTCGCTCTGGATCTCCACATCCAATTCGAATAAGGCGCATTCTAATTTTATTGGCCGTCTTGTATTTGTAAATGTGTTGCTTCTTATATAAAACTAAAGACAAACCAGGTAGGTATTGTTAGAGCGAAATGGCAAATGGTGTTAAAATAACATGAAAAAGTCAACAAATCCATAAAAAATTCACGCAGTTATGAAGTTTACTTTATCTTAGAGCCTCAACTATAAAAGCATTTTTACAGCTTGCAGATCCAAAAATCTGTTCTGAAACGACATTTATGATGCAAAGTTTTGTTAAATTTTGCTAAATCAATATCATGAACAGGTCTGAAAACAACACCTTTACACAGGTGTTTGAAGATTCTTACGAGACGCAGACGCTAGGTACTCTTTCACTTACTCCTTAGTTATAAACAAATCAAATTCTTTCAGTGATTCTTTTCACTTATTTTCTTTTTCATTACGAAAATTGTCGGTGGCCAGTAACAGTCGCGCACATGTTTCCTGCGCTCCTTTTGTGAAGCCCTTCGCCAGTATGCACTGCATGACCGGCTTCTGTTGTGACATCATTATCACACCGCGACGAAAAATGAAACTTGCGAAGAGGTATATCATGATGTCATCACCACAAGCGCAGTTTTTTCTGCCGAAGTGCATGAACTGCATAAAGCAGCTATTAAATGTCTTTCAGCAATATACTTGCACTGACGGTGCATTGTTACTACGCATCGCTGTTATTACACCCAGCTTGAAGTCAGAACCATGGCGTGGGCAGCACTTCCAGCAAAGCAATCTGCGTGTTGGTCGCACTTGCGTAGTTATGTGAAGCAGCTACACTCACGGACACAACCAAAACTAGTAACTCATGAAACAGCTACATATAAAAATTTGGCGACCCAATAACTTCAGTTTATTTTTAACTTAAATTTAATACTAAATGATACTTCGGTTTCTCACAATAGATACGCACTGCGGTGCAAAGACCATGCAGCGGATTTGCTTGATTCAAATGGACGCTGCACAAATTTAAATTATTTATCCTCAGCTCGAAGAAATGTTTAAAAATTGCGGATTCGGTAAAGTTTGTTTTGATACTTTCCACAGCGAAGATGAATTTTCATTTAGTGACACGTTAACTCGTAAGAACCGAAATGTTTTCAAACAAATGCCAAAACCTTTTATTAATCGGGAAGCAGTACAGTCATATCAACCACACAACGTAGACACGGTTGAGCAGGAAAACAGCCCATTGCACCTCTCGGCCAACGCACGAAAAAATGATTCACATCAAACAGGGCGTTACGTGGTCGGCAATTGCCTTTCTTCTCACATGAACGCAACCATCAGTTTCTGCGCTGTGACAATGGCTAGTGACTTCTCATAGAGCAAACAAGGAAGATGCACGGGCTGCCAACAACAAAGGCATCGCATGCAAGCACCACGTTTGCCGATTCGCACTCTTCAATAACACGACGGAAGCACAAACCGTGAGGTGCATTAAGGGGGAACGAATATCTCGCCAACTTGCCAAGGGCATAAAATTATTTTAAATATTGTGACTTGTTGCTGAAAACGTGTTAGTAGAAGCAGATACTGGGCAAGTTCATGTGAATTCGCTTTTTTGCTGGAAATAACGGCTCACGTATGGCGTAACAATAACTTTAAGCTACACTTGAGGCGGAAGTGGAAGATTGAAACAGAGTATACGTCACTTCCGCATTAATGTGCGACTGTCACAAAAATACAAACAAATCAAAATCTACTGCGAACCTAAAAAAGTTGCAATTGTAATTATCTTCATTCTGACTGAAGAGAGACCGTTGATTTGGCCAGTTTTGTATATATAGTTATAATTTGCTCGTATGGGAAGCAGTTCCGTCCCAAAGTCGCAGAACGTTCCAGTGTATCAGGGGGGAACCTGCGGCCGGTGTGAACATTTGGTATGGCCCGCATCAGAATTTCCGTTACCCAAGTTAGAGTACAACGTCGAGTCAAAGCGAAGATCCGTGACAAGCAGGTTACTTAGGTAGTACGTTAAGAGAAGTCACTCTTATTCATAGTTGGATAAAGGTAGAATTTTAGGACAAAATTAATTGATTTTGCGGCCCGCCTGCGATAATGCACAATTCATGTGGCCCGTGATAGCAAATAGGTTGCCCACCCCTGCTGTATATATTCGAGAAACGAACATTACAGAGCTCGAGCAAATCAGTGAGGTCGTTTCTGGTAATACAGCGAAAGAATGCCGGATGGTATCGCATCGTTGGATCACATTATGCAAACGCGAGATAAGAGGAAGAGCAAACGATTTGTTCCGCTTTGTCGCAGTATTTTCGCGCGATACTCGGACTTTTAAGAAGAAATGCGCATTTCAGTGGTTGAGAGGAAACTTGCGTCACGTTCCTGTGGTAACTAGTCGGTCATGAATCTAAGAAAGTAGTGATGGCAAACATAATTTTTTAATTTTACTGTTTTTGGGTCTCCGATGACGGACGTACAGAATAAAAGCTTGCTTACAAGAATTTGTATGCGACACATGGAACTGCGAGAAATAATGACAGAAAAGTTACGTTCAAATGAAATCGCTGGCAGTTTTGGACCATAGATCATTTACATATGCGCTTGAACGGCTTCGAAGTTCTTACCATGACAGCCTTATTTTTCTCACAATGACAGTCTTCGTTTTGAAGAATGAAGGGTGAAATACGATCCACGAAACGATTTCCAACATTAAATACGTCGCAAAGCTCTCGCGGCGTCTTGCGACCGGCGAGCTATGATTCTTCTCAAAATTCACATGAAGCCGCAGCGAATTGTAGTTGTTCAAGGCGTTGTATAGCGCTGAGCTTCGCGGGACCTCGCAATAGTTTCGGCAAACTTCGCACAGGTTCGCGGAACTTCGAAAACAGTTTCGGCAAACTTCGCAAATGCTTTGCCGGACTTGGCTATCTTTTTCGCTGCAGCACTAGGTGGCCAAAAGACTTGTTTGAAACATTAATTGGTACGAAAGAAGTGGCGAGTTCAAATACACGAACATAAACGAAGGATGTGTTAAGTTCAAGATGAAGCCATTAGGAAAATATCGCTACAAGGTAAGCCAGTCAATGAAGAGCCTAATATTTTTATGACTTGGATGTGTAGAAAAAGGGGGGGCAATGAGTCTAGCTATGACTTTATCACAATGACTAAGACGAAAACCGCAAGCAATACAGCAACCACAAAACACAACACAGAAAACGTAGGGACCATGATGTGAAACCAGAACGTCTTGAGAGCTTACAGTACTGCCGTTTACAGAATTTTACCAAAGCCTGTTTGTTACAGGTTTGGTTCCAAAACCGAAGAGCCAAGTGCAGGAAACAAGAAAGTCAACTTCAGAAAGGTAAGAAACCTAACTTCAGGTCGACCATCGCCTACCTTGAGCACTGAAACGGGCATCTGATGATTCAGCTAAGCACCTAATTTTTACAAGTATTTAAACAAAAATTATGTTTTTTGTACTTCTTGAAACCAAAAAAGCCAAGACAGAGCAGCCAGTTTAATCCGTTTTTTTCGCTTCTGTTAGGCTCATTACAGTTCGACCTGTAACAGTTGTTCATCTTAAACGTAGCATATAGCAAAAACGTTGTTTCACAATTACGGCTTTCGCAGGGATAAATTTGGATTTAAATAAAAAAAAAGGTTTGAAGACACGCGACTTTTACGCACTGGTGAGCAAATTATAGATTCCTTGGTCCTCCAACACATTTACATCAACTCTTCCCTATGATGTATTTCTATGGAGACTAAGATATTAATTGCAGCTGTTCTGAAACTCGTGCCACGTCTCATGCGAGCACCAACTGTATTGCAGGGGTTCTTCTGTCGGGAACATGTTCAGAAATGTCGTCATGTCCAGTAGCGCCCTTCATCAAAATCAACGCTGCTCATCGCACTCGTGCGCAAGGAAGCATGACGATGACCGAACGAATCGGCAGCCTTCACTCGGCTACGCCATGGCACAGGAATGTCGCTACAGCGATTTCGCCTCTCGATCCTTACGCGTACATTCACATGCTGGGGAGTTTCCCCAATTTCGACATCCCCGACAACATCTTACTGCGGCAGATAAACATAGCGGCCATGATCGGTACCGTTCCCCTGCGCCCCTACCCGCCGGCGCTGCCTGTTTTGCCAGACGTGGGCCGAACGGTGGCGCCCGGTTTTGACCTTCAGCAGTGGGGCAACTCTGTGCAAGCGCTGCAAAGCAGCCGGAATTACCTTCTGTACAACAACGCTCTTAATCGAGAAAACTCGGGCGTGCGTGCCGCTCCGGGTTCAACAACCAGCAATGCGGGAGTGACAGCGGCTCTTGTCCCTGGAGTGCCAGTGCGGAGGAGCAGCAACGGCGCGAGGCTTCAACCGCGCACGGAACGTTCGATTTTGCCTTTGCTCGGAAGCATCGCGCAGTAGGTTAAATGCAACAGCCAGACATTTTAGAAAGTGCACATCAATTATAACTTTGCAAAACACGCGGACCAACCGATTTTTCCTTATTCCGCTTGATCTAACATCTTTTTTCTTTATTCGACGCAAAATAAGTCACGCAAAAGCGGCACACTCCAGTGCCAATGCGCCGCCAAACCAGAATGGAAATCTTGCAACTCGATTTTTTGCGAAACACAAAGGGATCTGTTGAGGCAAGCGGTGATGACGATGGTCACTTATATGCCGACACCACGGACAATTCAAACCTTCGACGTGAGAACAGCCGATATATATCCTTTCGTTCATTTTTTTGGATTTGAAGTTAATTTTTTTGGTTTCAATTTTCAACGAAAAGGTACACAGCATTTTGTCTCGAGTGAATTAAAAGGTTCAAACCGAAAGATGCAAGGAAAACAAAATGATAACGCTCAGAGGTGGAGGTAGTTGGGTTAGAAATCTATCTGTGCAACTATAAGGTAGAGCCAGCAATTTTAAATCAGAATTGTTTGACGTCCCTGTACATGTGATGCAAGGACTAACAAAACAAATTCTAAAAAACCGCGCGCAGTTCGAACTCGTGGCAAATGCTCTTGCTGAGATAGAAACAACCGCAATTTCATTCGCAACATAGCAGAATGTAAGTGCCATCATTGATAAAAGTTAAAGAAAAAAGTCCATAGGTCATGAAAATTGTTCATATGTCGAAACAACGCGGAACACAATGTGAGAGAACAGGCAATCAAAACTGTTGATCAAGATAATTCAGCATGCACTCGCAATGAAACCCTATATTTACAAATAGAGGAAGCGCTTTGCGGCCATTTTTGCTTGTCTGTCCATTGTGCTGAGCAAAGTTTGGTTTTGCTTGTACAGCCTCCTACGCCTCAACACATAGGAATCGATTCCCCACGCCCTGTTTATCCAAACAAGCCCCTATGAACATGTTTCAAACCTATCTTCTGCAGTCGTGGCGCCCCACGAGGCACTCTTCAGCAAAGAACAACGATTTTCAGCAGTGACTCCGTGCATTCGCTCCTATTTTCAGGACCGGCCATCACTTCGCTGGCAAACAACAGTGGACGAAATGCAGAAAATCTAAATCCAATGCTTTTGAAAATCGGACTCCAGTTCATCTCAACTTACCACACATCCACCACTGAAAATCATAAGCGTAGCCTGGGGGGGGGGTTACAGAGTCGATGCCCCCCTTAATGTGCTGCATATCCTGTCCTTTTGCGCTTCGCGAAGCGGTGTCACAAAGCAAATATTATTGTATGCAAATACTATTGTTTGCTTAAAGTCAAAATATTTGGCTCCTAAAATTTCGGGCGAGCTACGCCACTGAAAAAAAAAAACTACAAAAACTGCCGAATCCTTGTAAGCCAACTGACGTCTTTCCTAGTTTTTGGTGAGGGCTTCGCCGTTGTATTTCTTCTGATATTCCTGGAGTTGTTCAGGAAATGTTAAATTAAGAAACAGTTAATTTTACGTTTTGTCTTTTTAAATTATGAATGTATTTACTTCTTATTGGGTCTCCGAAAACCACCTGAACGTGGGAAAGAAGGCCCGGATGAACATCGCACGTTTTTTGTGTCATTTTTTTAATGTTCTCACAACGAAAAGTTCTCCAATTTTGAGCGGCTGGAAATCACGAAATTAGTTCCAAGCCTCCAATGAGCACGGATGAAACCTTGGAACGCTTGCAAGCGCAGAACAACAACTGCCATTGTCCTATTCTGCCGAGAAGTAAAAAAGGTTTTCACTAATTCCAATCTGCGTACAGGAAAAACGTAGCCGCGAAATGCAACAAGCTCTGCAAGAAGCTTTACCTGGGAACGTTCAAGACCACAGCGCTACGTCCTCCATTTGCTGGCAAATTACTGCTGTTGAGTGGTAGCTGACCTCACGTGCACAGCAACGATAGAAAAGTTCAGGAGTCCGTGATCAAACTTTGTTCAAGACCGTGAATGAAAGTGATAAACCCTTGTTAAGGCGACCAAAGGTTTAACTGAGCTTTTTCAGAATTATTTGTAAATAACATCTTCATCAAAGAGGATTTTAATTTGTGTGCGTTATTTCCAAAGCAAGTGGGTTTCTACCCCAAAGTATAAAACGCAAAAAAGGGTTCCGAGAGATTTTTTTTCAGCGGCTGCCGGCCTGCGTCCACCAAAAGTCTGGAAACCACTGCTTTGGTTGTTGGACAAATTAGGTGGGGCCGAACCAAGATAAAAGATAAACGTTGAAAACGCACTACACAAGCTTGCAACACCGATGCACACCACCTGCAGCAGACCGCACTGTACATCACATAAGATATAATCTGTTACAGATAGTGCATACAGATAGTGATTTCTTCCGCATACAGACAGTGATTCACGAAACTTTCCACGCGGAAGCGCAAGAAACGGCACAAAACAGTTGCGGGAACCCACTTGTCTCAGTGCAGGTTGCCAAACGCAACCTGCTGTTGTAGCCGCGCCCGCCTTGCAGGTGCACAACGAGCTCAATAAGGTAAGCTTGGCCCTGAAAGTTGCGATTCGCAAACGAGCGGTACATCCACCCGGTCCGACTGCATGCATTTGGAAATATGCGTTCGATTACGTCTGGCTCGGTAAGCGACCTGACGCTTGCACTGTTAGCAGCAGATTGAGATTAGGTGGCCGAGAAGCAAAAGGTTATTGGCAAGGAAAGAATATTAGTTTTTGTTCCGCGATTACAATTACACAGAAATGGATTGTTCCCGAGTTGCGAGTCTCACACAATTTGCGAATCGTACAGGGTCCGACGTCATCTAGCGCCGTGTGTTCTTATGCTATTGCGATCAAAACAGAGCAGAAGTGTTTGAATTGCTCTGTGTTTCGCAGGTCACGACTCCTAACCACTTTTTGCAGCGAAACCGAAATGCCGTAGTTCAAAAAATCGCAAAAAATTCGCATTTCTAACTGGTATGTCACTGTTTAGAAATGAATTGATATAAACTGAAAGGTGCGCTTTCGGGAAACTTTAACTGCACCAGATGTGAATCAAGCGGTCATCACACACTGCACCGAATGCAGAAAAACGTGATCATTTGAAACCAAGAACTGTCAGATAGATTAATATTTTTTGAGATAGCTTGTTTATTCAAATTTAAATAGATTTACTTACATCGCAAGCACACAATGCCATGAGAGCAGTTCAGACAAACATCGCTCGACTGATGAAGTGGTCAATCTCAGCGAGGCAAACAGCTAGCGACTCGACGAGAAGAACCAACAATACGGCTTGCATCATTCAACTGTCAGGGTAGAGGCTTCTGGCGAGAGTTGATATGTGATAGAATTTTTTAAAAAATGTCAAGTCTTACTGACCACTCGCATAAAAGAGAGATTGTATTGGGCGATGCAGGACTGAAGATGTGTAACACACGAAACTAGTTTCCTTACGCAATAAATTGCGATCGATTCACTTGGTGTTGGTCACTGTTTTGTGGCTTTACAAATATTGCTGTATTGTATTGAGTAACGTCTTCACTCCCACACGCAAGGCGCTTGAATTTAAGCATGCATCGGCGCTTGAATTTAAGCATGCGTAAAATCATTGGCAGTAGCTAAAAACAAGCAAAATAATTTAAAAACAATCGAAAATTGCAAATTATTAAAAACAAAAAATCCGTACCGTCAACCAACAAATAAAGCCTTCGAAAATATAAAACAAATGAGGGTCAAGGCTTTTTCAAACGAGGCTTTGAAGCAGTGAAGGTGCCGAATAAAGCTTCGTGGTGGGTGTTCAACGAAAGAAGTGGCGAGTTCAAATACACGAACATAAACGAAGGATGTGTTAAGTTGAAGATGAAGCCATTAGGAAAAAATCGCTACAAGGTAAGCCAGTCTATGAAGAGCATACAGTGAAGGTGCCGAATAAAGTTTCGTGGTGGCTGTTCAGTCGTAATGCCAAGAGTTTCACCAACGCAAACACTTGGTTACCGGTAACGATTGCCCGCAACTCGACAGAAACTTAGGTTTAGTTTTAATGACGAGTTTTCGAGTCATACGACCATTGTCCACAGGGACGCCGGAACAGCGGTAGCGCAGAAAAAGTGTTGTGGGCAATGGAAACTTATAAAAAACAAAAAAATCGCTACCAATACGCAGTGGCGTAACTCATGGGGGGCAAAGGGGCGAGCCGCCCCCCCTGACAAGCTAAATGTAAAAACTGGGCCTTCTTTAGCTGACATTTGATGTTTTGTACTCTTTTGGTTTTCAGCAGGTTGCTGCATTTTTACGTTTTTCGGGGTGTTTTCGTTTTTTTAGTTAGTATAGAGTAGACATCCGCGACATCCAGATTCACTAACATTTCTTAACTTTTTTTCTGAGTGTTGGCTAGTGGCCTCCCTACGGTAGCCAGTTGGCCCCCTTTCAGCTAAGTTTTGCCCCCTTGGCTCAAACCTCTGGTTACGTCACTGCCAATACGCTTGTGTCTGTTCAACAACAATGTTGACCTCAAAAATTATAACAGAATCATAGAAAACCACCGAACATTTTTCGAGCGCGCGAACAGCTGCAATAAATTTGTTTCAAGTCGATCTTGATAAACTACTGTATTAGATTACCTATGGTACTGTTATGAAAAGGCACCTCTGTCCCGTTGCCCCTTTTACAAAGGGCAGGGGGCAATGCCACCGTTTTTTGGAGTCCCTGATTGTCCATACAGTAAACACGCACACTCAGTGCTGTGACGAACTCTGTACAATCGTACGCCAGAGGTCGCAATACAACAACTAGGTCACAAGTGCGTGATTTGAACAGAGATAGAATGAAGGCTAATCCGCTTCAGAATGTTTACAGGTGGGAACGTGAGAGTAAGATAAGCCGTGGAGCTGCTTGTTGAATACTGCCAATGAGTTTAAACTTTACTTAAAAACGGTCGATTCAAGTTTAAATCACTCACAACAAATAGGCATTTATTTTAAGACAAGGACCTAACACACAGAGCTCTGCTAAGCTTCAGTAACCAATCAGCTCTCGAAGAAATTTGGGTATTGGCCAGCCTGGCAAAAAAAGAAAAACTTTCTGACAATGTCCAAGTGTTTGCCATGTCTACTTAAAATTGTAATTATTTACGTATTTCGAGCAACTTCACAAGTTAGAAGTAAAAGAGAAAAAAGTTAACAATGCTTAAAACAGAAAGATGGAAATTTTACTAGATCCAAGTTTGCTCAAGCCCAAACGCATTTTCGCATAAACCTGGTTAAGAAAACACACCGTTTAAATTCCAAGCTTTCTTCCATTCTTAACGAATGATAAAACCGGCGACTGCTTCTTGGACAGGCTAAATCTAAACAAACTTGCGAGGATAGCTTGTATAAAGAAGCAAAACAATAACCAAATATGACGACAGCACCGGAGAGCACGGCAGGAAAACAATCTTTTGCTGATAGAGTAAAAAAAAAACAAAAGGTGATCCGGCCTCGAGTGTATGACTGATGCTGAAACGCATTGCTTACGCAACGACACCAAGTCAGGCCTTTCGAATAAGCTTTTGACTGGCAGAACCAATTAGAAAACCTCACTAACCCACTGCATTCACTACCTTTTGCTTGGAAGCGTTTGCACTCTGTTAGCTTTGGATAGCATTTTATTTGTTGCTTTATTCCGGTTGGGCTTTTATCTTTATGTCCTCTGTTTTCTCACAGTTGCATAATTTATTTCGAAGCATTGTGTTTGGTGCGAGATGGTCATCAACTTCTTGTCAATCGTTTCAAGAAGTTGATCAGTCAGTTTTTGCCATATACCTCACATCTATCTCAAAGGTTTCATAGGCGTATTCGGAGTTTTAAGAATTGACTTTTTGCATTTTATTCTTCCAGTCACTGTGTTTTGTCGCTATCAGGCGCTTAACGTTTACGCACTACGAGATCCTGCTGGTCAGCGCAAACCGAAATTATTTTTTCTAATTAACACGGTCTGCGCGTGATGATTTTGGGAACACATTCACGGTGAAGACAATAGTCGACCACACTACCCCATCACCTATTTGCGTCATGCAGTTCACCCCAAAGGCGGGTGAAACGGGTTTAGAACCCTGGTTGCAACGCGCGCAAGTTCGTGTAATCGTTGAGCAACTGACAGGTGTCACACATAAATGGGTGAGCAACCCAAGGGGGAAGTTCCTTCATTGACTTCTCCCCAAAACTTAGCTTCTTACAACAAACTCGTTCGGTCACGACTGTAACGCATTTGGTAGCTACGGTAAGTTAAAAAGAAGTTAAGCGAGCAGTTCCACGTGACCTACTTCTTCTGCACAGCAGTCAGCCATCGTGTCGAATTTTCAACGTATTATGATGTCACTGTTACTTCACAGTGTAAATGACAATATTGCTGACGGCGAAGCAACACCGAAGTCAAAATCTGTTTCTGGCCACTCCATTGCATACCAGGTTTACACAATACGTTTAATCCACAGCATATCTGGCAACGGATGTGCACGCCCGATGCTTTGCGGGCAAACTTGTGCAAACACTGCTAATAACAAGATACCAGTAGTTAATTTTTTTGGTACAATTTGGCCAAGAAAGCATGGTTGACGAGGCCGATAAACGTGCGCAGTGTAACAGTTGATGCGAACGTCATAGAAACGCATGAAATGCGCAGGTACGCACTGGACAGAACAATCGTGCAAGTATTAACAAGCTTCTGTCTTTATTTGTCAAAAGCGCGCCTGCAATTGGAAGTGGTTGCGTTGTTTTGCTTGTAAGCACCTAATCCTTAAGGTAACATCTTTTTTTGCATTTTTGTAGCTACATTTTTGACGATCTACGTTCTGCTTTCAGGCTGAGCGAAAGATTCCGAGAGAGTGCGGATAACAACGCGGTCTATCACCATTCACTGGTAAGGCACAAAGTGCACAAGCAGGTGTTTTATCTAAACATCATTTGAAGTTTATCTGGTTAACGGAGAGGTGCCACTTCCTTTTTTCGAGAATACTTTAAGCCAGTGGTTCCCAAACTTTTTCGAGCCGTTACCCAAACCAAGGTATACATTACGTCGTATTACCCTCAATAAAAAATGTTCGCATTTCAGGTCTAAAATTTCTTTTGCAGTGATCGCTCATACTACAGAACAACAATGTGATTTTGGTTTCACGTTATCCCCGGAAAAATCGCATATTACCCCCGCGGGGTGATTTACCCCCAGTTTGGGAACCACTGCTTTAAGCAGTGAACGCAATTGGATATAAGAATACTAACCAAAGACTAAAAAACGTGGTCGAAAAAAAGAAAACATTCACACGTGAACACAGCATAAAGTAGATCATGCGGCGACAAGCAAGCCAGCCTATTTCATCAGGTGCACCACAACTTCCCCGGATCACCAGCAACAACTTTGAAAAATCAGCATAAATCAACCACGAAAATTTGCCTCGTTCAGCAGAGATGCGACGACTTGGTGACTCATGGTCATCTTTTTGGATGAGCCAAGTCAGTATTGGAAGAATGACTTGGTTAAAGTCAGTAACAGGAACCACTCGAAATTGCTTGCCAATAGACTTTCAAGGTTGATGACTTTTTTATTGTTCTTCATTTTGTTTGCAAAAGAAAAAGGTTTCTGGGGAAAAATATACGAAAAAAATTGAGCATTTTGCAGAAAACCTTTGCAAACAGCGCTCGTGTTTAAGCTCAAAACCTCCACCCCGTTGTCAGGAAAACGTAAAGCGCACGAACATGCTCAAATTTTAATGACTCAAAGGCTACACATGACTTGACTACACATGACTTGACTCAAAGGCTACACATGACGATGGACTACACATGACTTGACACTGACAGTTAGTAGGACTCGACTCGAAACCGCGGCAGTAATGACTGTTTTTTTTCACTGAGACGTTTCGGTCACTTTTTGCTGAGACATTTCGGTCAGTACATTTCGGACATTTGTCTCACAGTGGTATTAGAACTCGCCGTAACAGTGTTCATCAGCTTATATTTTCAGACATTCTGACCGAAATGATTTACTTTTTTTCGGTCATTTCAAAAACATTTCGGTCTACCACCGAAAAATGACCAAAAAAAACAGCGCGGAGCTGATTACGAGTAGCCGGATTCAACTCCAGAATCATTGTACTTTGTGTCCATATCAGATCTATTGAACATGCTCCAACTCGCCATTTGGTAAAAGAACGAAAAACATTGCTACCAATGTATTGAGTGAAAATAAAGCGAGGGAAACACACCACAGGCGTGGCAGGCCCAAACAAATTTATCGCTGACTGTTGATTTTGCTCGAACCTTTCTCGTTGACGCTTTCCCAACTACTGAAAAACATTTTTTTAAAGCATTTTACTTCGTTCCTCGTCAAATACTGTCCCTATGGTAACAATGAAAGCACATTGATGCTGTCTCCATGGTAACAAAGATACCCGAGTCAGAAAACACTCAGCCATACATCTGTAAGACTTGTATCTTCGAAAATACCTTTGACTATCGTCAAGTCGTGCGCTTCGCATTTTCGCAACAGTTCGTTGAACCTGTTCAACGGTTTTCCGATTCGCTTTCCTTTCACAGTCCAGACTAGGAAAGATTAAAAGTGGCCGCAATGGAAAAGTGTGTTGAAGTATTACTGCTTGCAGCAGCAGCAGCATAAATATAAAACACCGGATGCCCGGACATGCTGAAAACGACAAAAAATCGTAAAAAACTCGTGGCAGATGAGGGATCCACTCGTGAGTTTGCGCACAAGTCTTGGCAGGCCGCCCGCAAATCGATAGCAGTAGTTAGCAGCAAACCACCGCTGAGCGGTAAGCATAACCACACCAAGCACTCGATCGTCGTGCAAGTCTGTTACAGCGAAAAAACTGTTAGCGACCGCAGAGACGCGCTTGCGCGGTAACTTGGCAGTTCGCCTGCGTGCTGCACGATAACCAAGCCCAGCACCTTAAACCATTTCACGTAACGCGTTCGGTGATACGTTATCTTGACTGTTATTTTCGCCCAGGGCGGACGTTCGTCCGCAGCACCTCATACAACTTTGGCAAAGTCGAACGAAGACCCACCAAGTTCTTCTGACGTCCAGAAAGCCAGTTTATACGGAAGCCCGCCACAATCGCGGGACTCAATATGACGTCTTCGACGTCGCATGACGTCACATCCGTAATGGGTGTCGAAGCTACGCAGACAGCAGCAGGAACCGTGGCAGGTGAGAGCGTGCAGTGTGCTCGCACTTTCGATGGTGATCGGTGGCAGGCAAAAGCGAGAAGGTTTTGAACCTGTTGTCAGTAGGAAGATCTGTTGCCGGCAGATTTGGACGAAGCTTGAGATCGTCAACGTTTTTGGGTGCTTTTCGTAAAAGTTGTAACCATTAAAACGTTGAGAAAATTGATAAACTGGGTTAATACAACTCTGGGTGCGTTAAAGAAACGCAAGGCCGGAAGACTTATTCGCAGAAGAGCTTAATTGCAGCATGAGTTATTTTAGTTTGTGTTGATTTCAAGCGTTTCAAAATTTTTTTATTGGTATCATTGTGAATGGGTCGTACTGCAGTTGCCTCGCAAATGATGTATTCTTATAATATCAGGCTGAAAAAGTTTGAAGTTCCATTCGCGGTATTCGAAGTATCGCAAAAACCATAGTACAATCAACCCTGGAGTAATCAAGTGGTGGCTGAGGTTAAACGATCATACTGCGCGTTTCTAGTTCGAAGTGAACAAAACAAATTTGTTTTGCAGATCATTTGGTAGCAAATCACTCCCACGCAGTTGCATACAGCGACACAGTTACAAAGTCACTCGATGATTCAGTCAACAGGACAGAATCCGCAACTCTAGCAACGGGAACTGTCTCAGATGTATTCCGGCTCGATGAGGTCACAACAATAGACAACATTTCCCCGCGTCCAAGTGAAGCTCTTACAACAAACAATATGAATTCGACGGCTTTGAACACAACATTTCAACAGGGCAGCACTGGTGCAGTAACAGCAACAGTTACCAATGGAGCTGCTGCAGCGCTACAACGCTCGACAATCTCGGGCGCAGGAAATGCGACTGGGCCTTACGCAGCACAAGTACAAAGTACATTTGCCGTGACAACGAATCCGAACTCGCAGAACGCGACAGTGCTTGGCAACAACAACGGAACTGCCTCCTCGTTTTTCCGTACGGATGACGTCACTGCAAATCCGATCACAACTGCTGTTGGAAACGGCTCCGCGGCTGCTGTTGATGGCACAGTTGCGGCAATGACACAAACCGTTTCGGTGTCATCAACTAATGCAAGCTTCCAAACAACAACAGCGACCGCGAGTTCGGATTCTCGCGCCCCCACGGGTGTCGTCACCGACAAAACACTGAAACCTCCCACTAACCAAACACCATTGCCACAAGATACCACAAATTCAGGCCTGTTAACGACGCAGTCATATGCAACCAAACCAAACCAGGTGACTGGAAGCAACTTCACGAGCCTGGCGCCTACGCGGGCGACAGCTGGTGCCCTGCCGCAAGGACCAACCATACTCGGACTGGAGGCTTGGCTATTTGGAGTCATTGTTGGCGGAGCGGCATTGGTGCTTCTACTGATAGTAATCGCGATTAGTTGCATGGTCAAAAAAAAGCGACGGGTAAGTGAATGTCTGATCTTAGTTTTACTCGAATGACCTCGTATTTTTTTAACTTTTTCAATCCTCCCGTCGATTTTATCATCGTTTTAATCTCAGCCGAGGGAACCAAAACGTTCTGGTCAACCATTCGCGACGTAAAATTTCGTGACCCGTTTGTGTTTTGCAACATTCGAGTTCATCGTAAATTGCAAAAACTCGCGTTTCGTTTCCACCTTCTAGATTAGAAAAGCCGCCGAGGCAAGGATTTTGCTGCATGTCTTCGCTTTGATGACACGCAGTTCAGAAAAGAGATTCAAAAAATGACAGTAGCAGGAGGTACAACTGTGTTTTCACTCCGCCAGAGATGAAGCGCAAAGTTTATGGAAAAAAGTGAAGCGAACCCACTGCAAACTAACGCGGCCCTGCTTTCACTGGATTTAGTGAACACGTTGAACAAACATAATGCGCCGTTGAAAAAAGCGGGCATGATTTAAAATGCGTCACACAACGCTTCTCAAATAACTGACGTGGAAATCTGATTTTCTTGCGTCTCAGCCACCTGTGTTCCGCCACCACACATTCTGAGCGTGAAGCTGAATTTGCATTCGCACGCACGATTGCGCACACGTCAGCGTTTCACCGCCAAAATGCTACAGGTGTCACGTCACGAATGGAAAGGGGCCACGCGACGAAATTGGTTGCTGGGTCAATTGCGTTTAGAAGGAACTTTGTTTCTTGATGCAGCTGCGTGCTTTGATAAGAAATATTTGAAACTATCAATTGCAGCAGCGAGCACGTGACCTGGAATCACGCAACGTTGGTTGGATCGACCAACAACAGGGACAACATGCAAATATAGTTTTGACGGATGTGAGACGAAACGACAACAGGTTTTCACAACAATCGGTCGATGACAAGGTGACGGCGATCGGCAATGAAGGAGTGGTGAGTGTTGTGAAGCATTGTTTGGTATTTTGTGACACACACCAGAAACACAAATGTTTTTTGAGGTGTTTTGACAGAGACCGTTTCGGTCTGTCAATAAACAAAAGAAGCTCGCTTTAAAGACTACCACTAAAATACAGTAAAAAACTCGCTTTGCGATAATCTCGGTGTT
>Ga0210059_1004558_pt1 | contig 22383 bp, 13 predicted proteins | sample Ectturendosymbi2_FD_188042 | JGI IMG/M metagenome (GOLD analysis project Ga0210059, IMG submission 188042) | Ecteinascidia turbinata endosymbiont from Florida, USA - Sample 2 (SPAdes) (version 2) | ecosystem: Host-associated > Tunicates > Ascidians > Unclassified | place: Key West, Florida...
GTAAGCAAGGCGTAGGCTAAGCGCAGAACTACTAGGGTGAAAGGTAGACATTTTGTTGCAAAAACGATATATTCTAATTCTAACATAGCAGTTCAGTTATGACGTGACAATAACCCTACTCTATCGGCAATGTAATAATTGGTTTCGTCATCACATGTGCTTATTTATCAGCTATTGAAGCAGTTAGATCGCTTTTAAGTCTCGTATGCTTGTCTGCATGCCATATTTTCAATATCTATATAGTTTTTTTCCAAAAAGCTTCGCGGAACACCTGAGAATCTGTGGCGACACACAGTTTGGGAATCACTGACCTAGACAACGTCGACGGCTCCAAAAAACTCAAAATCAACCCCACCTGAACTAAGAACTCCCTTCGGTCTAATAACAAACAGAATGTACTCGCGTACCACTAGTGGTACGTGTAGCATAGGTTGGGAACCACTGAATTAGAGCCTGGCGCTCTATTTTTCAACCCTTCCTTTATAATGGCGTTCTATTAGAGGTGGCGCTCAAATAGAGGTTTTATGGTAACTCGAATTCATTGACGGCCGTACTTCATATAAATAAAAGTAATGCGGCTGGCAATAGCAAAAGGTTGCACACGCCTGGTATAGATCAAGGGTGCTCAACTTTTTTGTTATTGCCGGCCACATCATGTTAATTTTTATGAATTACAGCCGCTAGTCAGTTCAAGATATTTTTATTTTTTGCATTTCTTCAGTTCTGCTTCAACACACTGAGCCTAGCCCACTTCCACACATCTGTTTGGCGGTATTTCTACAAAGTACCTTCATATAGCAAAAAATAGTTTTAATAAATGCACAGCCAGTTTTAATTAATACGGTTTGAATTCGTTTAGTTAGAATTAATGCACATTACACTTTGAATCAATGTGCATGGCCGCATAAATATTTACTGAAGGCCACATGCGGCAGGTTGTGCACCCCTGGTATAGATGATCAAATTGGCCAGTTTGTCCCTTTTGGCCCACAAAAAACATTTCAGTGGTTTGTGCAGTTTAGTCCATAAGTCCAAAGTCAATAGTGCTTCAGAGCTAATCCAAACATCAAAAGAAGCTGAATGTCTTGTACTTTGGATTTAAAAAATATGGTCTTATTAAGATTTGTATTTTGGGGAGAAGTGTGACGTCACAAGGTGGTCCCAATGATCTTTTGGAGCCCTGTAAAAAAACAAGGGCCAATTCATCCATTTCTTAAAAAACAAAAATAGATAAAAATCTGCTTCTTATAAGACCTTAGATAATTATCTAATGCAGTTGGTTGTGGGGTTATGAACAAAATTCCACCCTAAGACCAGGAAATCCACTATAATGGTTTTAGTATTATGAATCTCATAATATGGTAAATTGTGACATCATAAACTAACATGAAAACTTAAAATCATTAGAAACACGACATAAAGCAAAAAATCAATTACAATCAATCAATAATATATTTTCATAAAACCTACTCATTCTTACATATTAGATCTCTACAAAACTGAAAAACTTTTTATAAAAACATGCTTAGATTTTAAACCTGCTCACGACCTACCACCTCTACTCCAAACTTCCCCACAAAAGACAGAAAATAAATCAGTTACATTATTTTAAATTCAAAATAATATTTCACAAAACATATCCAGCCTTGTTGATTACCTGATGAAGACACTAAATGCCTTCCTGCAACAAAAACCTGCTGACAAGCACAAAAATGTTCAAAGCAAACTGCCTATCACCATGCCAATAGCAAAAGCAGCACTCCACAGACATCGTGTCAAGTCAAGATTAGAGCTCAACTGATAAGGCTTTTTGTGCTGATGCCAGTGTTGTTCATTTTTCATTGCTGGTAAATGATATCTGATGCCAATACTGATATTTTTTAATTACTGAAACCACGGTTGAAACACACTGCTTCACTGCTATTAAGAATCAACAACATTGAATTCTGCACAAACCTGGGTCCAGGGCCGCAACCAGCTGATATTTTTGCAGGGCAGGGGCAAATGATTGTAAGTTGTTGTTGTTGTACGCAACAACTAAACATATTTTGGAAACTTTCATGGAGGGCAATTGCCTGGCTGTCCCATCTGGTTACAGGCCAGCCTGGATCACTAACAAACAACCAACCAATTCGGCATGTTCCCTGATTTGTTCACAAGCGGCTGTCTGTTTACTGTGCAAAATCCTGCGAGTGAATGTTGTGTCATAGAGCAGTTCATTGAGAGGATTGTGTAGCGGTCTCTATGTTACACACTACTTGATGTAGTCAGAGGGCTGTGGCTTGTGAGGAACAGGACTGAAAATTTGCATTACTAAGAGATAAAGTAGTAACTTGGGTTTCCAAATGCCCCATGCAGAACAATAGTGTAGTGGATTTTATGACCAAATATTGTTGATATAAAAATATGATACATCGGCAACCTCATGATATAAGCTGATAGAAATCAGCATGCCAAGGCATTAGTTGAGCTCTAGTGAAGATAAAAGAATAGAAAAACGCTATCCCAGATGCATATAACATTACGCAAATACAGCAAGCTGCTCGGGCTTACTAGAACATACTGGCAAGACCAAATGCATTAGCATGGCACTTTTGGCAAAGGAAAAACTGAAGTACATTCTGGAAAATATATGCGTGCTCTGTGCAGATTCATAGTTCGTTCTAGAATGTAATGGGGTGCCAAAAGTGTCAAAAGAAATTGGTTTCTGTGACTGCCAATGAAGCTCCATCCATGGTAGGTAAGGAAAATGGAGTCATTGCTTTCCTTGGAAATGATCCTGACATGCTAGAATTTTCATATCGTATTTTGCACCAAGAACAACTGTGCAGCAAACTGAGAAGTGGAGAGCTCAAAGTGGCAATGGATTCTGTAACCAAAACAGTAACTTTTATTATGGCACACACAATAAAAACATGGACAGTTTTGTTTGTTGGTGAAAGAGTCTCACAGTCAGTACTCTGACTCCATTTTTTTTGCTTAGACATTTTGGTCATTTTTTGCTGAGATAATTTGGTCAATGAGACATTTTGGTCATTTGTCTCACAGATGTATTAAAACTTGTGCCATAACAGTGTACATTGGCCTATGTTTTCATTCATTCTGACTTAATTGACTTATGTAATTTTTTTTGGTCATTTCAAAAAAATTTCAGTCTGTGACCGAAATAAAACAGCTCTGACTTGGCAATGCATGCAGATTGCAGAAGTGAGGTGGTTCAGTCGCAGAAAGGTGGTAGATTGCTTCATGGAATTGCTGCTAGCAGTACACATGTTTTTGGAAGAAGAGGGCAGACATGATATAGTGGTAAACCTGTAGATGACACGTCTGTGTGCAACACAGCTTTTCTGACTGACATAATGTGTCGTTTCAATTCACTCAACTTAAAGCTACAAGGAAAACCAAGGATTCTGCCTACAGTGGTGAGTAATGAGGCAGCATTACAAACAAAACCAACTTGTTTTCGCAGCAGCTTGAGGTAGGGTACTTTACACGCTGTCCTATTCTACAGTCTCAAGCATCTTGATCAAGTTCATTTTCATTCACCCCAGGCTCTTACTGCGCCTATCTCACTGAATCTAAAGAGAAGTTTGTCGTGGTTTGTAGACATCAAATTTTTCAAGCACATGCTGACTTTTGCAAAGATCCCATTTGTTTGTGACGTTCAAGTTGTATCCGACCGTGCCACCACTGTAAAATTTGAAGTAGAAAAAGCTTGTATGAGGACCTAACTAGCAGCACAACAATATATTCACAACAATATAGCCAGCAGCACAACAATATATTCGAAGAAAAGCACAAGAAGCACATTTCTGCCTTTATGGTTAACCTATATTTCGAAGAAATTGTACTCAGCATCAATTCTGTGTCCTCAGAAAATCTTGACTTGCTTTGGACCTACATATGTGAGTGAGAGTTCCTTCTCTGTCATGGGAGCAATCAAAGCAACATATACATCTAACTGATCGCCATCTGCATTTGACAGACTTCCTAAGAGGAGCTACAACTGAACAGTGACCTTATATTAAATTGCTTGCCAAAAAAGCAGACTCAGAGCTCTCATTAGCAAAAACTTGTTTTATATTATTTGATCCATGTTCATTTGATTTCTTATTTGATTCCACATTTAGATTTCTTATTTGATTCCACACTTAGTGTTGTTCATGTTTTGTTTCACTGTGTAATAATCATTAATTGGTAAATTTTTGGAAAGTAATCAACGAGATGTAAGCGTGGTTGTTGGCCTTAAAATCTAATCATTGCAATATAATAAATAATACCTGTTACTGAAACTGAGGTGCTTGTAAAGTAAATTAACTAGCACGACTGCATATATTATAGAGTAGCAAATTCATTAAATTGGCTAAAAGCATGACAGAAAATTAAATAGTATGAGTATTTTACATAGTCTGTTGTTCTTATTTGATGTATGGTGAAAATAATTGATTGTTTGTGACCCGCAACACTGGTTGGAGTTATAATGAGGCTTGATTGAATACTCATACACTAGCGAGTCAATCAAGGCATCAAAAGAAGTGGGTGTTTGGTTAGTTTCTTTAAGAAAAGAGGTGAATTAGCACATGAATTTTTTTCACAGACCCCTAAAATGTCAAAATATGCCTAAACTGCCAATTTTGGCTATAATTAACATGTAAATCAACGATAGTAATTGTACACTTCAGTACACTCCTTTGAAATACCTTTTTAGTTACTTCATTTACAAGGTAAAAATGCTGATTTCACCCAAAAACCTTGACATTCAATGAACGCGCGGCACCAAAAATGTTAAAAATAGTAATTACATCCTTCGTTTAACTTGTTTGAAATACACCTTTAATTAATTTATTTACAAAGTTCAAAAAATGCCCATTTCACTCAAAACCGCTTGGCACCCAACATTATCATGGTGTAAAGCAGCCTGCAGCAAAAATGTTAGAAGTTTGAACAGAGACACCACATCTGGATGACTGCATTTGCTGACATTGAACCCCAGTCCATATAACAAATTAGAGCCATCACTACACAGCCATTGTCAAACAATATGAGCTTAAAAATTTTTGTTGTCATTGCAGAGTTTACCAAGTAGCATAGTAGTTTTTTTGTTTTCTTTATATACCATTAGAAAAAATAAGTGTGATTAGACCATAAATGTTATCTTGTTGTCTTGACAGACATCATTGTTTTTTGAAAAATAAGCAACATATGTTGATAATCTGTGGGAAACTTATTTGTGCAATCAAGAAGTTAGAGCTACCACCAGGGCTTTGGAGTCGGATGTTTCATCATTCGACTCCGACTCTGGATAATTTTGATTATCTGACTCTGGACCGACTCCGACTTTGAGCAGTATTAGTTACTTGAAGTGATTATATTTACAGATGAGTTCATAAACCCTACTTAACAAGGTGCATGCACGTTCATCTCTCACTTTTGCAAAATATGATCAAGCAGGAGTTAGTCTTTTAATTTTACAAGAAAAAAGACTTGTCTAAACTGCCACAATTCAAATTGTCAGAGAACACTGATAATTGATTAAATCAGATACCTTGTAAATGATATCAGTAAACAAGTAAAATTAAAAAATATGTGCATCCCACCAGTGTGCATGTGTACATATTGCGCAATGCGGTTGAAAACACGCTCGGCATACTATCTCAAATGATTTCATTGACACAACATTTTTACGGTCGAACGCTGCCAAGCTTCAGCTCTGCTGAACGCACATGTATTGCTATCTTTTTCCTTAGATGGCCAAATGAACATGTTACAAGTTAGCTCTTATAGGCTACTGGTCAAAATCCATGGACTACCAACCAACCAAGAAAGAAAGTAGAACAAGTTAGTTTAATTTTTAGCTTAACCACTTGGGAGTATTCACTTTTCTCTACATTATCTAAACAGTTCATACTAACCTGCCTTCAGTTAGGTATAACAAATTTGTAAGGTTTCAGAATTAGTCAACATGGATTTTTTAATACAAAAAAGTTGCAATAGAACGCAGACCTCGACATGAATTACTGTTACAAAAATAACTATAGTTTAACTTAAAAGCGGCTGCGATTGGAATTGTATGATAAAAGAACCAAAACTCATTTGTACGGTTTAAGGAATATTTGTTCGTTTTAAGAAACTCATTTGTACGTTCAACATTTTAAAGAAGTTTGCCACTATATGTAGAGGACCAAGCAAAGCAATGTTGTTTCAATTAATTGGATCAAAGCATTGCAAAGCACTTAGAGCAGTATGACCAGAACCAGAGGTCGGGATTATTGTTCGCAATCAGACAGTTACCGTGCTTCGCCCATGCTGTGCAATAAAAGAGCACTGCAACCTGGCAATGTAGCAAAATCCGAGTGTCTATTCTATTGGGGATTAAGGTCATAGTGCATTTTTATTTGAGTTGCCGCTTACTTGCTAATCGAATCAGACTGTGGAGTGCCGTTTATGGACAAACCATTCAACACCAGCACGTATTTGCGGCGCAAAGTCCTTGTGCAAAAACATTTAAATCAAGTGTAGGCAGTGGCGACTCCAGCACTTGGGATCAGCCCGAGTCTTTGACTACGTTTTATATTGTAGAATGTGAGCTAGCTTTGCATATTTGTGCCACCGCCCACTTCACTGATTGAAGTTGTTAAATCGGACTCTTTCCATTGGGTCTTGTCAGTGTTCATATATTTTTGTTTCATGTTGAACCTCTGTGTTCCTTTTACATGTGATGTAAATCAATTATTTTTCCTAGCAACGGTTGTCACAAATACGTTTGCTCGCGCTTTACTCGAGCTCATCCATTGGAGCCCAAGCTGCCCTCTGCGATTAAGTATTTAAAAAAATTTAATTCATATCAGATTGAATGTTTTTTTGAAGCAATGGATTTGCATACAACATTTGAATTCCAATCCAATGGTTGGTCCCTATTCCAGAATAATTTCAAACGAACGGTAAATAGTCCAGTAACTCGGGATAATATGAATGAACCTAGTATGCACAGGACTAAGTGGCGTTATCATTGCTCTGTGACGTGTGACATGTAACACTGGAGGAGTTCTCATGAGAACTTCTCATTGTTATGTAACTAACGCCACAGAGCAACGACAGTGCTGACCTGGAATCACCCCTGAGTGTAGGTATACAAGTTAGTGTGCTGCAGCCTTTCTGAATAGCCATGGTCATCTTTTGTTGAAACGTTAAGCTGCTTAAATTGCCAAGTGTGACGTTTACGCACGTTTGTGGTACAAACAGTCACAATTGGCGAGCAAAAGGTTAGCCAGGAGTCAGAGTCGTTAAAAATTTCTGCGACTCCGACTCCTCAGGTTCAAAATCCTTCCGACTCCTCAATTCCGACTCCACAGCCCTGGCTACCACATGTACAAACTGACATGTTTTATCTTCAGTATTGTATTCGTTCATCACTAGGTAAGACCACATAATCATTTTTGATGCAGCCATACTATACTGCATTTTCTCTTGAAACAAACCTGAAAACATTGTCACCTTTGTGTATACAAACTCATTGGTTCTATTCATAGCCTTTAATTGTTATGTTGTTAATTTAGCATTCTTGTGACCTGTTCTTAGCAGAATCATGATCTAATCTGAGTAGCATCTACTTTAAATTTGTAAAAGTCAAAATCATAAGACAAAAATTAAAACATACCACATAGATGTGTTTTTGTTTGAAAATAAAAAAATTTAATGGTTAAAAATGCTTGTCCCTTCATAATGTTAATTTGTTTATATTTCATGCATTTATCTCAGAATCAAAACTCTGTATGACATGGATTAGTAGTAGTACAAAAGAAATACAATGTTTTGGATTGTATTTTTCCAAAATTGCATATAACTGAGCAACTATCTTAGGTGCAATTGCACACTTGCACCCATGCTTTACTTGGCTTGTTTTGTGTGATGGTGAATTTATGATTTTTGGTTATCTGAAGGAAACCGATGAGTATTGTGATTACTGGAAATTCATTTGCAATTTGCAATGGTTGGAGCCAAGCTTCACACATCTGATTGATGACATTGTCAAAGAAACAAAATCAACATCTCCTGGGCATGATATTGTGGATGATAACAGGTTAGAGCAGAGGTTCTTAAATATTTTTAGTCACCCTCCCTTTGGTGTTAGGTGAACACCTAACCCCAAAATTGAATACAAAAAATAGAACAACAATATATTTGCCATTATCCTGATTTTCAACAATATGTCACTGCCGTACTCATGCCCCCTTTTGAACCTTTCATGTACCCAGTTTAAGAACCCAGTGGTTAAAGGGATTTTAAACATTGTTGCTATCAGTGGTGGAGTCATGCTCAGGTGAGTCACAATACCTGTTTTGAAACTGGGAGTTTCAGTTTCAGTGTTAAAGGATGCAGGTATCAGTGTTGATTCTTTTCTCTTAACACTTGATCCCGATTGGTTTCCCTGCGGCAATATCCATGGGTCCCAGATGGATTTGGCAGGAAATTCAAAGGCTGTCTGCTTTTGTAGAAAGCAGATACTGCTAGGTGTTTTCCAGGTCTAGGTTGACATAGTAAGCCTAGCGAACATTTTGTTGCCTTTACAGCAATCAATTGCCAACATACAAATCAATTTCAAAACATTTTAGGCTACATATCATTGCAATTGGGCCTACCGAAGCCACTTTTTTGCAAGTTTCCCTTTTTTGATACATTAAAAGCAGCTGTACATTGGCATCAAACAATAAAGCCTTATCAATACACCTAAACATACTTGCAGAAACATTTCTAATACATTCTGACATGCTTTTCTAGCATTTGGCAGCATATCAAAGCACTTACATTGCACAAAATAACATTCATTGCTGCCAGACCCTGGTCCTGCCTATGTGGAACAACTCAAACTAATTTAAGTGTTATTTGTGTATATTGTGCATTGTCATTATTGAAGGAAGTAACCAGCCTGACATCCCATTGGACAATTCTTCACTATTTATGGTATAAACTCTAAACTTAAAACTAAAACGAAAATGAAAAATAACATTAGGATTGTAATGTGCAAAAGCACGCTATGGAGATGACCATAACATGACAAATTTCGACCAATGAAAACTTGATCTTAGAGTGAGCGAGGATGTTTTGAAGTGAGACAGGATGATTCAAAGTGGGAGCATACTCATGCCTCTCAGAGTGAGAGAGGATAATTAACCAACAGGAAAACGATATTATAAAAGAAAAAATTGCTCTCAAGAAAAGTATTTTGCGTAAAGCATCTAATAGTGAGATAAGATTATAATAGAAAAACATTGTATTCGAGAAAACATTTGTACCAATGAAATATGTGACAAAACTTACTTCTAGTACAGGATTTCTAGCTAAAAGTCAGTTAGCAAACGGCTATTCCGAGCTTAACATCCCAAACGGGTATTCCAAGGGAGAAAACTCTAGAAGGGGTATTCCACTAGAGAATAAATTATGTGTTACGAATTAACCCCTGTCACTATATTGTATGCTGCTTGCTTCCTTCCTATGATGAAAAATATTGAACTCGTGCTGTAACCCCTGATTATTATAGTAATGTCGCATTGAAGGCAAAATTTAATAAAATAAAATAAGTAAAGAAAACTATAATTGCTTTATGTGTGTTAACTGAGCTGAACGTCAAGCACAAACGGGTGGGTCTGATTCTCTTCATTGTAGTTTCAGGCGCGCCTTGAGTAGCCTTTGTCATAAAAATACCAGTGTTCTCAGAAAGATTACTCTAAATGCAGAAACCCCCAGTTTTCCAAAACAAACCAGTAAGATTGCTAAGACAAGATCGCTAAGATTAGCCTACTAAGATCGCTAAGTGATTTTAGCGTCTAGCGATCTTAGTGATCTTGTGGTATATACAGGTGTCCCTAGAAAATCATGCACATTGTGTTTCAGTTTCCAAAATCGTTTTAGAACTTGTCTTCTAGAAAGCCAAGTTGTCCTTGCTAGGAAGGACGTGCAAGAAAAATGATTCAATGCACCACTTATGGCACATGCACCATAGGTTTGCCATCCTTGTGCTAGAGAACTGTCCAAACCCTCAAAATGTGCCATGTAGCTTTCTGAAAACACGCCTTTCTATATTTGTTTTGTACACATTTATCATTGTCCATGATATATCAGTTGCCTATTTGCTATAAAGTGTATTCAGAATGATAAAATCAATTTTATCATGCAAGTGTGTGTGTGGAAGAACATTCATGAAAGGATGGTTGGTTTCAAAAATTTATAAAGCAAGCCCAAGCAAGATTTAGTAACTGAGTTTCCTAGTCAAGAGTGGACTGGACTTCACAATGTTCACATCCAGCAGAGATGGCCAATACATAGGAGCCAGGTTCAGTTTGAGGGCTTGCCAAAGTGAAGTAGTGGCAGATATTCAGGGTTTTCAAGGTGTTCAGTGAACACTTGAAAATGAAGAAAACAATTTAAAAATTTGGTTTTAGGGCATTCATTAGCGATTAATGGCAAGGACTGCCTTTATTTGTTCCATTGTCTCAGCCAGCGGATAAATTCTTTAACACAGCCGAACGATTTTTACTTGTCCGCTCAAGCATGACTGCAGGTTGTTGAGTAACACCTGAATTTTAAAAAATAAACAAAGAAAAAAAAGCCAGTGGAGCCAAGCGCTTTTAAAACAGTCGGGTTGTTCACCATGCCTGGTGAACTTGTACAGTTGGGTTTTGTTTCAGGTTGAAATAGCCTACTTTGGCTGGATAGGTGGTGTGATTTGTCTGTGTGATGATTACTGTAACAGTTTGAATTTGTACGGTTTTCAAATGAGAATGCACGAAGTGACAAAGCTTAACTGACTTGAGTGATGGTGAGCCTAGGTTCACATGCAACGTAGCCTAATGCTAAAATGTGGAATGTTGATAGCAGTTGAAAAACAAGTTCTTCCTAACACGTAAGCCAGTTGATTGATTTGATGATTCTGTGTCGAAAATGCTATTTATTTCTTATCAGTGAGTTCAATTTGAAAGATTTTGTCACGAGAAATGAAATTAATTACTTCTTTTCCCTGCCCGATGCTGTCGACGTTCTAGGGTATGTGCTGCACGTGGTTTGATTATTATGATCAATTGCCAATCTGTTCAAGTGTTCGAACGGTTTTTGGTAGGCGAGAACCACAACGGCTGGTGAACACAGTTTTGGGCTGGTTGTGAGCCTGGTGAATACCTTACCAAAAAGGGCACCGTACCCACTGGAGTGAAGAAATATTCCCACCTGCCTATTGTTTCCCCATACCAAGACTGATTGCCCTGTATGGCTGAAGAGCTTGGGCCAGAACAGACCTGTGGATAATGATGGCTAAAGAGAGTTCCAGTGCTCCCTGCACAAACTCTCATCACCAGTTACAATTTTGGATCCATGTGCAATTCAATAGGGGTGGGGAACCTGCAGCACACATGCACGTTTATTGTAGCATTGTCAGAATTTTCTTCACCGATACTTAGACAATAAGTCAAGAGATGTCATTCTTGTTTCTCATAATTTTTCTAATTTTTTTCATACCAATAGAAATTTGTGGACCACTTGTGATTCTACAATTCATGTCGTTAGTAATAGTAAATAGTTTCCCCACACCTGATGTAGATATATGCAAAAATTAATAATAAAGCCAAACTATAACCAAAATGATGTAGCAAAGCTAAAAAGCTTGAAGATGACAATGGTATCTTCTGTGGTCTGTCATTAACACAGCCATGAATTCCAGGTCTTCTTGCTAAAATGCAAGAACTCTCATTGAACCACAGTAATTTCACTAAAATATAAATTGCTGGCAGCCATGTATATTATATTTTTATGGTAAGAATTTGCTTTTGCTCGTATAGTCTTTGTTAAGTTTTGATGGACCTATACTGTTTTTAAGTTAACATGTGAGCCATGAACTAAAAGTTTAAAAACCACTGATCTTAAACTAAAGCATAGTAAAATTTTATGCTTCAACCAGCAGTCACAAAAATGCTTCAACCAGCAGTTGCTAATTCAAATTGCTGGTATGTTTCTGTTATAAATCCTGCAGATAAGCATGTTCTGGTGTGGTTAGTTCTTGCAGCAGGTTTGGTTAATTTCAATGTGTTTTGCTACAGAAAAGATGTAAAACCACCTGGATTACGATGGTTGGAACAATCTTTAAAGACTAGCACCCTTGGAGGACAATTGAAAAATCTGCTTGGAAGTGCAAGTCCCATTTCAACATATTACAATGGTCAGACCTCAATCATTGTTTTGCTGCTATAGTCAGGCATTTCATGCAAAATGTTAATACAGGTAGCAATTAGAGTTTCCTAGCATTTCAGTAATACCTGTGACTTGCTTCACTACAATTATTTGTGTGGCAAACTAATGAGCAGCTGAATCTGTCATAAATTTTCTGAACATGCAGTTAACATGAAGCTCCATTTCTTTAGGTAGTGTCAGAAAGTGTGCGTAACCAGAACTGAACTGTGTTTATTGGGTGTGTAGTAACGGGATCCAATTTAGATGGTAGGTAATGCTTCGGGCAGTTATTTTCATGTCTTCACTTGCCTTTGGGTGTGTATTCACAGCACTGTGAAGACTGAAGATTATTGCCAACACCAATACATTGCTTTCATACTTCAGGACTAACATTGAAGTCAGTTATTTCTGTATTTAATTAACTGTTTGCTAACACTTTGCATATATACGTTGCACGTACAGTATACATGCACCCTTTTATTCCCATTTACACCCAATTGCTCAATGTACACTTACATGAGATGGTGTAAATGGATTTCCTTCGGATGTCAAATTTTAATCTTAATATGCCTGACACCTGCCGGCAATGGTCACTAAGGAAGGAAAATGTTTCTTTTTTAACTCTTTCTTGATTTTATTTGGTTGATTTAGTTGCAGTTCACATGAATTGCGTAATGCTGCACTAGTAAGAGACTATGAGTATACCCAGGATAACATACTGTTATTGCCATTGACTGCATGGCAGCCAGCATGTCTTGTTATTTTACAGCTTAACTTATAACTTCTTGCACTAATGGCACCTGAGGTAGCCACTACTTCACTGTTATTAATTCACTTTGTGATAAGCCGGCACATGAAGGACACTGGCAAACGTTGGCGCCGAGTGTGGGCATGTGACACACATTTTTTTACCTTATACTAGGTGGATGGAGCTTAAAACCAACAGGGTAAAATCGCAAACAAGCTCCAAAATAATAGCTTGAAAAGAACAGCATTTGTCAGTGTTCTCAAATATAATTGCAATGACCCTGCACATTGCATTGTAGGTATGTACATGTTTCAATGAATGGTAAAGAAAATGCACACAAAAACATGGTAGGGGATTGGAGTAGCTCGGGCAGATCTCAGTGAGAAACTGGCTAATGTTGCCCTTGCTTTCTGTAAAAGGTAGCTGCTCTATTAAAAATGTAACTTGCTGCTGCCGAAATGTTATTGTTGTTTTCTACTAAGGTCATATCCTTTCTTTTGGACAACTTAATGTGCTTTGAAATTTCATTGCGTGTATTTCCAATTCCATGTGTTTAATGGCATTTAAAAAGTCTGATACACAAGCAAAATATGTAGTGGAAAATTCTACCAGTTAAAGATATGAATGGCTAACTTTTGTGCCCCTTCAGAGTTGTAAACGAGCCTCATTTTGAAGCCCGAACCTGACATTTACTAATGAAGCCCGATTAATCAACACATGCATAACTGCGGGGTATTTGTGGCATAGCAAAGTAAACATGAATAACTTCTCAATTTGATCATTAATTTTTGTTGAAGATTTAATCAACTCGATTGCTTCAACAGTAAATGGCAGCAAAAGTGTCCGTCATTGCCATAAAAATTTACATGCAGACCCAAAATTGGCTTGAAACATTTTGACAAACTTGAACTGATCCGGACCTGAAAAGCCTGACTTACAACTCTGCACCTGGTAACTGGACCTTTCCTGCTGTATCACAGACAAAGTGCAGAGGGTTCTGATTGGATGTTAGGCTATGCATATCTTAAAATGCTACATGGTGTTCCATTAGCTAACATGACGTTGAGTTTGATTTTTTGTGTAAAGCAATTTTGTATAATTATAAAGAGCATCAAAACGAGATTTATTAATTTAGAACAAACAGGTTTATCTAATTAAAGCCCGACCCAACATTTAAGGTATTTTCTTTTGCCCAACCTTGTTTATAACATTGGTCAAGTGAGCTCATAAATTTTAGTTTTGATCGTTGAATTTGCCGATCGCTGTTGTATGACAGGTGTTATAAATGGTTTGTACCTAACCTCTCTAGTGTAGCATGCAATCTCAAACTCACCAAACACTGCATCCATCAGACGTAACTTATTGTCTGAAGCAAGATTGTTGTGCTGTAGTTAGCCACAAGCAAACAGGAATAGCTACAAAGACTTTAACAAATGCAAGAACAAAAAAATTATGAAGCACATTACCAAGCCATGATTGCAGGTGGGAGAGCAGGAAATTTTGCATTGCAGCAAATTCACCCTAACTTTAATCATTTTATGTCCTAATAGAGTATTTTGGGCAAGCGATTTAAGTATATAGTAAACCTCGGTTAATCTGGATCTTTGCCAAAACCGGATAAAACTGGTGGTACAAATGATTTCTAACGGTATTCTTTATAAAATCTTCAGTTTCTCCAGATATTTTAATCCGGATCTTCACCAATTCTGGATAAAATCCGCTGTTTTCACATCTCGCAATCTGGAATTTTCTGCACTTTCACACTGTTGCGTTTTCAAATGCACTGGCTGGTCTCTAGGAAAGATTTAGGAGCTTTGTACGCAACACAAAAGCGCTCATAATCACCGATGAACATTCAGAATTATAATAACAATGGCTGCAACTGCACGCAACATTTGACTAATCGTAGAAACGATTATTACGTCACACAAGGGCATAGCACAACACGTTGAATATCACAAAATTCTTATAGGCGAATGCTCACTTTATTCGAACCATTTGGTGTGGAAACGCCGTTCCCGTTCCAGGTGTTGGAACGCCGTTCCCACACCTCTTAACACTTTGGCACCCGGGTGGTTTCAGGGATTTTCGAAAAAAAACAACGCCTAAGCGCACGTGGCTTTGCACGAGAATTTCTCTGGTCCGGTATGCTCTACAGACCCGGTAAAAGTCTCAAAAGATGTGGCAAGTCTTCTAGTCTGCACTCAAAAAAAAAGTTCTTGCTTGGGGGTTGCAGGTTTTTTGTGAGTGACATCATAAGTGGAGGACTTTTAGGCCACCTTGGCCCTGGACATCAACCGTTAGGTGGTAGTATTTCGCTGAAGTTTTTACTGGAAACTAGGCTACAATCTGAGTCTTTTGATACTTTGGATCACCTGCTTGGGTTATGGTTCAAAAGTTATGATGTAAGTTAGTAAAAATATTTGACTAATTAGCTAATTAGATAGTTAAATAATTTGTTTATTTTAGATCATAACTTTTGAACCAGAAACGCTAGAAAGTCGATCAAAGGCAAAAGACTCTGACTCGAGCCTAGTTTCCAGTGAAAACTTCAGCGAAACACTTTTGACCTAGCATTTGGGCCCTAGGCCAGGCAACATGAGCCAAAATGACCCCAAAACTACTTCACTTATGACGTCAGTCACAAAAAATCTGCACCCCTCAACTAAAAAAGTTTTTTTTGAGTGCAATCTACTAGACTGGTCGATCCGTTTGAGCCCTTGAACAGCTCTCTAGCGCAATTGGCAGAGGAGCTAGGGCATTGGTAAGGCAACCGAAAACTGCTGTTTTTTAGGCCGAAATCGAAGTACGAATGTATCATAGGCTGCATCTCAAAGTGTTAAGCACTACACCCCTGTTGGTGATGAGCGCATTGGGCTAAAAGACTACCACAAGTGGCACCAGGAAGTAGTAATGTCTGGACCATTTGAAAGTGAGTACAGGATAGTTTATTTATTTCAAGTTTATTTCAAACACCTTAAAAATAGCAGATTTTAGCTGAAATTTTGTGAAAAGGTTTTTAGCAGGATCTAGCAGTTTTTCGTGACACCCTTTAGCAGATTTAGGTGACAACCATCTGGCAACATTGTTTCAGTTCTATTGATCAATGTTGAGTGTGCGTGTGTAGAGCATTATCCCTGAGTGTATCGTATTCAGTACAGGGCACAACCAGCGAAAAATTTGTGGGGGGCAAAGCCACTTTTGGCAACGATTATGACATCATCGATGTGCAGTCAACCATGATGTGACTTTTTTGCTACGATCAGCTTACCAACACTGGTGGCGGAACCTTTTTCATAGTGGGGGAGCCATGGGCGTCCGCAAGGAGGACAAAATGAGAATTTGCTCCCCCTGCTAATTGGCATATGAACCAAATAGGCTACGTGTAGAATACCTGAAGTCAACAGTTTAGTTCCAATATTAATTGAATTAATTCTTTCAATGACAGTTTATTTTCCTGTATGACACTCACACTGCGCAAGCTTCACTCATCTGGTGTCATGCCGTGATGAGCTGCTTACAGTTTACTCATGCCCACTCATTTGCCTGCAGATGTAGGTTGCGAAATTTGAGAACAAATTGTTCTGCTATTGGCCTTTATTGTGTAACAATAACATGCCAACGACAATTCTTCAAAAGTTCACTTCAGGTTGCGGCAATAGGTGTTTTGCTGCCTGTGACTGTTGAACGCAGGCATCCTGGCAAGTAATGCAGCGAGATAGTTACTGCTGATAGCAGTAAGCCAAATAATTCTATACTGTGTGAAAAGAAGCAAGGATGCCTGAAAGCAGGAAAGTGACAGGGGCATATCCCTCTGCTCTTTTAAAAAGGAGCAGAGGTGCCTTTTTCATTACAGCATTGTGGACAACAGCATTGTGGGGAAACATTGATAATCAAAATTATCAAGATCGAATTGAAAAAATTTATCGCAGCTATTAGCGCAACAAGAAAATCCAGAATGGTTTTCAATAATTTCTGCTATTGTTTTTGAGGTCAATATTGCTGCTGAACGAAAACAAAAATATTGGTAACAATTTGCTTGTTTTTTATAGGTTTCCTTTTCCCTGAACTTTTATTCTGCTCCCCTGCCCCACCGTTGTTTTGACGTGCCTGAAAAGAAGCATGAGTGAAAAAGAAGCTTTGCTACCAAGAAGGCGCAAATTTTGAAAGCAATTTCCTCTTTAGGTCATGAAAATGCGCAGTACGACCAGAATCGTCGCCAGAAAGTCTTCAATAGGGGGCTTTACATCTATGCAGGATAGCTTGACACTTTACAATTTAACAAATTCAACTGATTTGTAGTATTTAGTACTTCAAATTGGCAAGCTTGGAGTTTTTTTTTGGGGAGGGCTTAGCTCACCAAAGCCCCCACCGTGGCGATGCGACTAAGTACCACCAGACCATTTGGGCAGTGAAATCTCATTCCTGCGCACTTGCACTATTCCAAAACATTCTGAAAACATTAAAACAAAGAGAACCTATTTGAATTATGTGTGTACCTTGTTGGTATTTTGGTAAAGTTTTTATACTTATTCTAATAATAATTTAGAAGTTTTGTAATTCATTCGGAACTCTGCTAATTCAATCTTAAGGATTAGGATATTCATGCTCACTAAAACAAACATTTACTCAGTGTAAATTTTCTTAGGGAATCCTGTTTGCAACTGTTGCCATAATATTGGGCATTTTCTTTATGGCGCAGAAAGGCTAAAGCGTTTTGCGTACGTCAATTTGCGTTGCATCGTCAGCAACTTGAAAGCTGAAACTGACAGGCAAAATGTCATTTTTGCCCTCCTGAAAAAATTTCTGCGAATGCCCACTGGGAGGCACAAGTGCACGTCAAAAAAACTTAGATTTTTTCATTAAATATAATGAACCGAATACTGATTGTGTTGCTAAACGTATTTAGGCAAATTTTGAAATGTAAAAGAGGGGACCTAGTCCCCTGCGGCCGCCACCCCTGCTTACTAATGAAAAGAGAGGAACTGATGATAAATTCAGGAAAGCATAAGCTCCTTCACGATTATTACCAATCCAATATACTATTTCACAAAAAGCTTAAAAGCTTTTTGGTAACAATAGCAATAGTCTTTTTGAAGATTTAGATGTAAAAGCAACAAATCAATCAATCCTAGACATCAGTTAATATAAAAAATACAGAAGAGTAGATGACACGTTATACAAATAACACAGTGAAAAACATTCATACAGACCAAAAAATTGCACATGATTGAAGGTAGCTGCTGGATGTGCCTACTAGAAAATCAACTAACTGGTAGATTGAAAATTATACAGCTAACAGACAACAGTGAGAAAATCCTGCTAGATTTAGCAGCAAATCAGCTACAATTGCCACACTGTGTAGCAGTAGCCTCGATTGATAGTGATTCTAGTAAATTTATATATTTGGGAGTTATATATAGGCACCCAAACCAACAGTTTGATGATTTTTAAAAAGATTTAAATGGCCTTTTAACTAATCTCAACGTAAACAACAATGAATACATCATAACTGGTGACTTCAATATTAATTTACTTAAAAGTACATCTGACAACAAAGTAGGTAGGTATTATCAAAACTTGGAAAGCCATGGATGCAAATCCTTAATCACTGCACCAACAAGATTTTCATCCACAGTGTCACCATCTCCTCTTGATCATATTTACTGCAAACTGAAGAATGCAACACTAATTACTGGAATAGCTATATTTGATGTGTCAGATCACCTTCCAATATTCCTCTTGTTATCTACTTCAATTAACATCTTGCAAACGTTTCGATAACAACTGTTATCATCTTCTGTGCATTGCTATACTTCAATTAAATGTATGAAAAATTTTAATCTGGAAAACTTTCTTATTGACCTTGAAGTTCTATCTCCATGGAATTTTAACACTGGTTCAACAGTTCATAATGATTTTGATGAGTTTATTCATATTTTTCAAACAATAATAAATAAACAACTGCAAGCAAAACCGTGGATAACAAGAAGATTACTTAATCTATCAAAAATAAAAACAGAATGTTCAGAAAATGCCACAAATTTAAGGATGCAAAACTGATTGCGCAACACAAAAAATATACTAATAAGCTTACACGACTCTGAAAAATCGCCAAGCAACAGTATTATTTTAAGCTGTTTCAAAAATACGGAAGCAATTCCAAAAAAACATGGAAACTATTAATGGATTGTATTCTAAACATCAAAAACAGTCTTCTGATATTAATAGTTTGAAGATAAATGATGGCACAAAGACAAGTTGTCCAATAACTTAAAGTAATACGCTTAATGAGTATTTTTCTTCCATTGGAGTATCAATGGGGAATGGGATTCGTTCTACCAATACATCTTTCACTACATTTATAAAATCCATTTCCAAATCTTTTGTCCTCGATGGCACTTGTGCAGAAGAAGTCATTGCTTGTATAAATAATCTTAGAAACACTTCAGCTTGTGGAATTGATGGCATATCAACCAAATTCCTAAAGCTGGCCAAAACACTATTGCCCCAATACTTGCAAAGTTGTTTAATAAGAGTATGGAATATGGAGAATATCCTGATTGTTTGAAATTTCACAAATTGTTCCAATTCCGAAATTTTCCTCTCCTTCCATACCCAGTCATTATAGACCAATATCTATTTTGCCAACAGTATCCAAAATATTTGAAAAAATTGTTTATGCAAGAGTAAGCAATTTTCTTAGCAAAAATAAACTTCTTAGAAACTCTCAATACGGGTTCAGAAATAATGCATCAACTGAACTAGCTGTATCTGCCATTTATGAAAGTTTTTTGGAAAACATGGATAAGGGTAAAAGCACATGTGCTGTTTTTCTCGATCTAAGCAAAGCGTTTGATACCATTGACCACAAAATATTGCTACATAAATTGATGTATTATGGTATTAGAGGTAAACAAAACTCTTTTTTTGAATCTTAACTAATCGTAAGCAGTGTACTTAAGTATACAATTATTCATCAGATTTTCAGACAATTGAGTGTGGTGTTCCTCAAGCTTCAGTAATGGGTTCTTTATTATTTTTAATTGATGTGAATGATCTTCCTGTTGCTTCTGGTTTTCAAACTAAATTTTTTGCAGAAGACACTAGTTTGCATTTATCTCACAAAGATATTAAACGTTACAACTTAATGTTCAAAATGAGCTTGATAAAGTAGATACTTGGATGAGGTCTAACAGATTATCAATAAACAATAATAAAACAGCTTATATGATATTAACTGCAACACGTTCTCAAACCTGTAACTTTAAAATTTCTATGAATGGTGTGAGAATACAGCAAACTGACAGCATTAAGTATCTTGGTGTAATAATTGATAATAAACTTTCGTGGAAACCACAAATCCGGTAGTCTCTGTGGGAAACTTTCTCAAGCTTGTGGCGTAGTGTGTAAAATTAGACATTTTGCTGATATGAAAATTTTGCATGTGATCTATTTCATTCTCTTCCATTCACATTTGCAATACTGCATAATTGATTGGGGATGAGCGTATAAAATTGTTATCCGGCCAGTGCAAGTGCTACAAAACCGAATTTTGAAATACATGACTTTTAGCAAGAGAACATCAAGTGCAAATGATATTTTTAAATTACTTAAAATTCTCAAAGTTTCTGATTTGTACCAACTTAATTTGGAAAAGTTTATGTATAAGTATAATGCTGATATCCTACCCTCTTCTTTTAATAACCTTTTTTCAAAACTACACTGCGTACATGATCATGCCACAAGACAAGTTTCAGGAAATTATCATCATAAATGTGTTAGAACTGATTATGGTAAAAAAATGCTGCAATATGTTGGTCCGGTTGCATTTCTAATAATACTAAAATGTTACCATTACATATGTTTTCCTATCGAGTAAAGTCGCGACTGCTTGCTGGGTATTAACTTTTTGTGATACATACGTTATGTGATTTGTAAGATGTTTGTGAGCGTTGACCTTAAACTGAGCATACGTTTGGCTTCTGTGTTTTGTTTTTATTTCGTTTTGAACTCATGTTTTGTGCTTTACCTGTGCTGTTGAATTTGACAGTCATCAAATGTAGGCTGGGCTTGATTAAGTGACTGCTTTGGCTGTCTTTCGCCCAACCTGTGCTGTTTGTTTTAAGCTTTGTTGATTGAAATGTATTCTGTTGCTGTGTACTTACAACGCAAACATGACTTGACCTGACAGGTGGCGGTGTAGTGGGACAAGAACGCCTGGGAACCGCCTTCCCACACCTTTTTCATGTTTTGTTTTAAAATAAGTTTAAAGCTGTTTTAAAATGGCTAGATTTTTGGGAGCGTTCCCAACTTCCCACACTTTTTTCATTAGCATTACATCCCTGATTGGTATAGCATATGGATTCCTGGTCTGTGAGGTCACATTTACAACCACAATGTCACTTTCATGAAACGGATGGTTGCACACAGAACCGTCGCCAGAAAGTTGTCAATAGGGAGGCATTATGTTTGTGCAGAGGTGGGCTTGACATTCAATGTTGTCAAAAGTTGCATTGATTTATAACTTTTCATATTTCAATTTTGGGGAGCTTGGAGCTTTACTTGGGGGGATAAGCCCACCAAAGCCCCCCGTGGTGACGGGACTGGTTTCACTTCATAACTAGCACCTCACAGCTTGTCTCTGGTTCTGTGTTGGGAGTTTTCGGTAGCATGGTACATCGATTGGTTAATTGTTTTATCCAATATGACACAGCACGTATGCGACAAAGTTGTCTTGAGAAGAAGTTCAAGTAGAGGTAACGCAGTCTCGAGAAATAACTTTTCATGTGAAGTATGTGAATGGCATCATGTTTGCGAAAATTTCGGGGGGGGGCAATTGCCCGGTTTGCCCGTCCTGGTTGCGGCCCTGATTCAGTATAATGTCTGGAGGGCATTCGCATTACCTTCCATATAGAACTCTTTATGGACCATTCGTAGAAATCTCTGCGTCTGTCAAAAAACCCAGATTTCATTGTAGCCAAGTAATCTTAAATTATGAACTTAAGAATGTTCATAACTGCCTGGAACATTGTAAATACATCAATAAATTCGTTTTGCTTCAGCAAAAGTTTGCTGTTGGATCATAAATGGGTTCAATTTCAGTGATTTTTCAATGATATCTCAGTACTTAGATGACGTCAGGCTAGAAACAACCATCTTCGGTTTATCCAGATCTTCGCCTAAACCAGATAATATCGTCAGTCAAATCGAATCCGGATTAACCGAGGTTTACTGTAGTTGAGAACTGCAACAGTGCGTTTTTATAAATGCGGGTCAGATTTGCCTTGCAGGGTCAAATCATTATAATCCAACAAGAAATTGCAATTGTGTAACCCAATGTCACAAAAATGCCTCATTTTTTTATATAAGGTGCACTTACATGTAAGATGGTCTGGAAAAAAAACATAATTGAAATC
>Ga0210059_1004559_pt1 | contig 22382 bp, 10 predicted proteins | sample Ectturendosymbi2_FD_188042 | JGI IMG/M metagenome (GOLD analysis project Ga0210059, IMG submission 188042) | Ecteinascidia turbinata endosymbiont from Florida, USA - Sample 2 (SPAdes) (version 2) | ecosystem: Host-associated > Tunicates > Ascidians > Unclassified | place: Key West, Florida...
CGCGTTTCTCCCGCGCTGCGCCAGTGTTTCTCAACTGCCTGGTGCGCCCGAGCTAACGCCGTTTTGCTTCAGTCTTTCAACACTTTTCGCAACCTCCCCTGTTTCTTCTACCGCTGTCTCCATAATGCGTTCTTGATTTTGAATTTGTTTTCTTTTTTTTCGAGATGATTTTGTTTGTGTTCTTTAAGCAGTTCAATTTTATATTAAACAGTGCTAAAAACTGCATTTCAGTTCGGATGTCGATCGCCGTAACGTCCGTATGAGGGTTATGGTTGAGGTCGGCTTCAGCGGGCGCCATTTTTTGTTTCGCACGCTCGAAACTACCATGGTGGACCTTTCTATGGAAAACGTTTTTCTTTGTCAAAGAGGACCCTGAGAGAAATCGGTGGAGAAGCTTCTGCGCGTAATTGTCCAAAATAACAGAAGGTTAAGCGTACCATGAAATGGACTCTACTAATAAAACCGTTTTATCTGAAGTCTAAACAAATTCATTTATATGATATAAGCCTGCAAACGACTGGGTAATTAGAAGGTTTGGCAGTTGCAAGCTTTTTGAGGGACACTTAGTGAGATGATCCAAGCTGGAAGTTGAAAACGCGCATTCCCTTGACATGCGTCACAAAGCAAATCTACTTTGTAAGGAACATCAAAGAACCATGTAATCAGTGCTGTAATCTTCTGCGAAATCGAAAAGTGTTTTGGTCATAATGTGCTGAAAAAGAAAGTGCTTTGTTGATAAGATGACGTCCTTAAATTAGTCAGAGTTAACTTCTCACTAATTTTCCTCGCGTAGCTCAAGCAGAGGATTGCTCTTGCAGGTGTTCAATAACCAGCAAGGAATAGACGGACGCCTTCGTTTAATAAAACTGCGTGAAAACAGAAATAGCTTATAACAAGTTCATCGATTTGTGGAATTGGTGTTCGCCTGCTGTTCCCCCAACTGCCTTGGTGAGCTCTCCTCATGCTGTACTTTAGATGCCGCTTGCAGGCCGAGAACCTCTCCTAAGTGGCGCAAGAACAATTTGTTAGTCTTGCAGCAGTTTGATCAAGAGCGAGTCGATGCAAGGCTGGTTTTAATGATTTCTACTCGTTACGGGATATACTGTACAAATGGGCATCCTGTGCGATTAACTGAAAGGTAAACGCCTCGTACTTGGTATTGTGTTTTACCAAGAACTTGGCGGGACTTTGCGCATCGCAATTGAGCTAATGGATTCGTGGAATCGATTCTGCGAGTGAAAGTCGGTACTTGCATCCAATAAGCAATTACTGCGCTGCTGTTTTCGAGTCTCACGCTGCTTACTGTAGGAGTTTGTTATCGTGACGCGAATCGAAACTTTCCATACATAAATAAGTAATAGGTAAAGCAAACTGAAGCACTTTTGAAGTGAAGTTCTCCTTTCAACATTAAGATACTTAGTGTCGCCGGTGAGTGAAGTCATATGCACATGGCAGTGACTCAGTTTCGCGAAACACCAGTTATTACGTGCGTGGCTTCGAAATGACCAACAAACTATCCAACCAGGTGAATGCCGATGTTGGCAGTTGGTAACTACGATAATGTAAACATTTTACTTGCACACGTTCTGTGTAAACAAGCGTTTTTATCTTGCATTTAGTGGACTGCATTTATGTCAAAAGTGCACACAGAACAGCTCTTCGCAGAGTTTCAGTATAAACTTGTGTGATCAAAGTCCACGTAAAATTTGCTATAGCGAAGAACAGCCTCGGGCGTAAGTTACACAAAGCGTAGATGGCCTGACAGCAAATGCTTTTTGTTGGTTATACGACGACGGTTGCAGTGCATCTGCGTGAAGGGCGGGAAATATCTGTGTAAGCATAACTTTTGATGCGGTCGTATATTTGGAAAACAAAAAAGCTTACAAATGCGAAGTTCATCAACAACAGTTTAAGCTGTTCTCCAGTTGCAGCTAGGCGGCTAATGAAAGAATTCATTGTAAGAAGCTGAGCGTTCTGGATTTCACAAACCTGCAAGCAGTAGAATTGCCGCATTACGTCACTTCATGGGACCGGAGAAAAGCGTTGATATGGGCGAACTGTCGTTATAGCTGAAGTGCTGAACTGCAATACATCGTTCATAAAATGGGTTTTTTATTCAGTAACAAAGTCTCGCAAGCGTTAAAAGTGTTCTTTGCAGTGGCGCAGCCAGACCAGAAATTTTGGTGGGCAAAATGTTTGATTTTAGGCGAATCACACTTTTGTTTGGAAAAACGGCTCTGAAAGCAAAAAAGACTATATTTTCTAAACATTTGGGGGGGGCATAGCCCCTTTGGCCCCTCCCTGGGTACGCCTATGGTTCTTTGAGTTGGATTGCCGCTTACTGTATCGTGTTTTCGCGTATAGACTAATCAGAAAAAGTGAGAGATTACTTTGTCTTTTCAAAAGTAGGCAACGTCGTTTTTGGAGTATCGAAATCTTTTTCAATGTTTTATCACTTTCGTACCATTTTTCCTACTGAACGAAACAACGATGTCATACTTTTTCCGTAATTGGATACTTCTTTAGTTCGACACTATACGCTCTGCTCCACGAAGACTATATCGATCAAACTGACTAGACCAGCTATGTCCAACCGCGGGCCGCATGCGGCCCAGTCGAAGGTTTTGTGCGGCCCAGTTTTGGTTTTCACTGAAGTGAAAGTATCCCAAATACTGACAACCTGTCCTTTTTTATAATCTTGAATTTGACATTTTTGATGCAGGTGGTCCTCAGTGCGACTTTATCACGTCTGCACCATTGCATTCAGGATTCGAAGGCTTTCATTACATTAGTATAAGCTAAATTTAGTTTGCTAAGATCAAAGTAAGCCATTCAATGTGCGGCCCTCATTAATATGTCATTTAATGTGCGGCCCTGGTTAAGACAGTGACATAATTTTTGGCTCAGTAAGCCATTTGGGTTGGACATGTCTGGACTAGACTATATCGACTCGAACGAACGTAAAAGATAGGAATTCTGTCGGGACCGACGAAAAGTGTCGTTATAGTCAAACTGTCGATACAGCCTAAGCCGTTATAGGCAAATTCTACTGTAATACAATATTATTTCTCAAAAAAATTTTAACATCAAGAAACTCTTCAACTGCTAAGTCTTTTAAAACAGAATTTCTCAAGTTCAAGAACACAAGCTTTTAAAGTTTGGTGTGGTTTGAATAACGTTGTATGCTCAGCGAGAGCGTAAAAGCATAGTGGAGCGTTATGTTCAAAAGAAGACATGTGCTGCCACAATCAGTGATGGGTAAAGATTTTTTGTGAAACATTTCACAAAAAATTGACCACAGAGTCGAAGTCATTTTGTAGCGACATCAAAAAGTAACAGGACGCTCTTTCTGGAAAAGTCCTCCTCCTTGCCCGACTACGCCATAATGCAATTGGAAAATGACTGTAATTGAAGCAGACCTTGAGTGAGACCTTTTCTAACAAAACGACAATAATAAAGATTTTCCAAATGAGCAAAAAACCTAAGAAAATTAACGATATTCAAAGTTACCGCCAGAAACTCCAAAATTTCTTGAGTTTCTACTGATTGCTGAAAGGTAGATTGCTGATGAATTTTTGACTTTTCACGAGGTTTGTCTAGAAAAGGGAGGCAACCTGTTAAACCTGCTGGGCAGTGAACGCAGAAGTTGAACGAACTTTCATCCTGAACCTCGACGTGTTAGTTTCTCGAAGAGTCGCACCCACCGCGCAAACAAGGAAAATACCTCCATCCAAATTTCAGAACAATTTTGTAAAGTTTTGTTGACTTTTGTCTTGATTTACGGTAAATATTACAGATTTTGCTCTCCCTGTGGCGATTTGCTTATGACTGATATTTTCAACCAGTTTTTTTTCACAATGCTTTTTCTTTTCAGCAAATGCACAGCTTTGTCAATTAGATTTGCATTCAGGGTTAATGTTATTGAATCCAACCCAGAAAAACAACTGTTTTTTTTAAATCTACTTGAAAAAAACAATAAAACCACCAAAAACCAACTCTTAATTTATCCTTTGAAAAATCTACAATAAAGTAGAAAATAATATAAGCAGCACACTTGTACAGTTAATTGTAACTTTTTTTGAATCAAACGAAACTAGCAGCAATGAAATTTGAAGGACTTAAAACAAAACAGAAGAATAATTCGAGCAAGCTTAAGTAAATTCTATTGGTTATCTTCTTGAGATCTGTAAAATCGGTATATTTTGACCAGTATTTCTGCCTTCTCTGCACTCAACCTGTTTCTGATGTTGGATCATACCAAACCAGTATCATATGTTGAAAAATACCCTTTATTGATACTATTAACGCCGAACTAGTAGGACATGCACATAAACTTGACATGAAACTGCAAAAGTTGTGTGGGAATGTCTTTTCTCTCTTTGCTGTGCGCATGTGCCAAGCGCCACCACTTTGGTGGTGTAAACTGACCAACAACACTTTGCGAAAACAACAATGCGGGGCATATTTCTTTGCTCTCAGTTTTGAATGCCATAGTAGCAGTGGCGTAGCCAGCCCAAAAATTTGGGGGGCCAAAAAATTTGGGGGGGCAAATGTTTGATTTTAGGCGAATAACACTATTTTGTTTAGAAAAACGCCTCTCAACGCACAAAATGACTATATTTTCTAAAAATTTGGGGGGGGGCATGGCCCCTTTCGCCCCCCCGTCTACGCCTATGCATAGTAGGCATAACAAGGTATTATTGTGTAATTCTGAAGATACTGATATTGCATGATGTAACGAAAACAATTCAGAGTGTGGATTTTGTGTTTTTCTTCAAAATAAGAAAAAATAATCTGTTTCTTTAAAAAAAACAAAAAAAACATTTTTTATCAACCCTGCGTTTGTTCCACGAACGAGGCCATGTACGACTGTTTTTGTCCCAGTTTACTATTCTCAGTGAGTTTTAAAAATAAGGACTGTCGGGTTTTTGCGCTGAACAACAAAGCTGACGAAACGCAAGAGGTTTAGCAACAGCGCCGTAAGAAAGATTGTGCATGAATAACCTGTCAGACAGAATGATTTGTCATCATTTTGATGATGATCTCCACTCACCTTTTCGAGAATTTCTTCCTGCACTTTTTTTAGGTTTCAAAGTGTAGCACGCGGTTTTGCACAAGTAAGATACTGCGTGACTAAGCCTTTTTCTTCAGGTGCTTTCTCAGCTGCGGGGAGGGTTGGGCGCAATCGATTGATCCGGTAATCGCAGTAACCTTTCTCGCACAGAGCGAGAGAAAACATTCTGTGCGTCATAATTTATTTACCGAGCAAACATGATCAACAGCAGCATATAAAAACCAAGTCTTCTTGCAGAGGCTGAGTTAAAATGAACAGACCAGGGACGAAGCAAGGTGCCACTTATGAATTTACTGTTAAACTAGATGTTGCTGACAGAATCTGTGTAACTGGAGACAATTAGATGGTGCAACAAACATAGGAGTTACTTCAGCATGAGCTACAGTGAAAAGATGTTAACAAATTCGCCTTCGAAACTTATTTATGTTGTCAGTTTAAACTTTTTACGCGTCATGGAAAGGCAGGGCGAACATTTTTGCGCTGATTTACCTTTTTATTCACATGGCTTGTTTTTACCTCAACTCAAGACCGACATTTCCTATAGACCAGCAATGCACGGCGTTCAACCGAAGGTTGCCTTGGAATTCTTTGTTGGAAGCAGGCGGTGCTTGCTTTGAATTACGATGCTTGGAAATCTATTTCTGAATTGCATCAAAAAGCGCTTCAAGCCAATCACAAATCTTGCAGGCATACAACAGGAAATAACAGGCACTTGGGAGTCAAAATGGACAGTGCTGTTTGTTGGTTGAAATCAGGAGGTTCATTTATAACAGCACCAGAGCGAGAACTCGGCAATCGAAATCTTTGTTCAGATGTAGACAGAAAAAGTTGCAGTACATTTGCGATCCTTGAGCTCTAAGTCAGCATGTTTGTGAAGGCAGAATGATGCTGAAAAATCATGATCAATAAAAGCGAATTTTAAATTTTTTGATAATGTTCCTTTGCTGCCAGGATGACTCTCGAAAAATAATGGGCCTATTAAAATTTATATATATAAGAATATTGTGGTAGCAATTTCCAAATGGTAATGCGTAAATGGTTAACGAAATATAAATGATTTAAATCTCTCGTTAATCTTTTCTAGAAAGCTTACACTCAGTAGATGCCGCTTGATGATAGACTGCTCATGGAACCAGGGGTGGATATTAGAATTTAGGGGCCTGAAGCAAACTCAGAAAGGGGGGCCAAAACATCGCCACGGCGAAGTTAGATGATGGACTATGTGGATGCGTGAAAGTCCATTTCACATTGTAAATTGTTAGAACCCATATTTTCAACAATCCAAGGACAGAAGGTGCATTCCTATGGCAAAACCCAAGTCAGTACAACACGCAAAAGAGAAAGAACTTCATTTGCTGGTTGACTTGGAGCTTGACTATTGTCCGGAAATTATTAATGAGATGCCAAAATACGGGAACAAGCCAGATAAAAGTGCATTAAATTGATAGAATAAAATTAGATTCTCACAAGACTAGAAACTTTCGTTAAATCTGGAATTTGGATTTTGACGACATGCGTAAGAAAAATTCCCCTCGTTTGTTTCAGATGAGAGTAAACAAAACCGTGTTCGTCGCAGGCTATAAGATCATTGTTTACCGCAATGACTGCTGGGAGAAATGTGAGGGTGCATTGGAGAGCACGCTTTACCATTCCTAAAGTCCTGTGGAACACTTAATGAACGGTATTAGAGGCCATGCTAATTGCCATTATCTTTACCTGATTTCCAACGAAAAAGTGAAGAAAAATATATTATGAAACATTTTATTCTCAGGATCTATTGTAGAGACCTTTTTGAAAAACCTTTTGTCATATTTGCATGAAAAATGATTCGCATTTTTTTGGTGACGTTTTTCGTTCTCACGGTTACAGGTGAGTGATCGTTGCTTTTATAAAGTTTAACTCTTTGTTAAGTGCTGACGATACATCAGCGACAATTTTCTTTGTAGGTTACTGAGAGCTAACAACCTCTTGACCATGAATGATGAGACTCGTGCTTTAATAATTATATGACGTTTTCAGATTGCGCCTCATAAAGTTTTGCAGTTTGTGAAAAAGAGCTTATACGACACAGACATATACGGTTGCAACTATTTCGCAAAAGTTTAATGTTGTTCCTTGTCTTTTGGAAGCCACGTAGAACAGAACAACTTTTACTGAAGTGGATAAGGGAGCTGTTGCCAAACTTTAACAACGTCATTTTTGGATAAAACTTGCAGCTGAAACAATCAATGTAATGTACATTTTTCTTACACTCAGAATTTTTTTTGAGTTACTGCTTTCAAAAAAGGTATATTTCTGCTTAGACACTTCTCAACAGACTTTTCATATAATTAACAAAGGGTCTCCACAACCATCTCGTGGAAATTTCAAAACCCTACGCAATGTGTGCTAAATCTGAAATGATGACATTGATCGTTTTATTATATGCCACCGTGAAAATTGCTAGTCCTCTGTTGATTCCTACTCTCTTGTATCAACTTAGTACTGTACTTCAGCTTTTTTAATGAAACAATGAAATTTTCAATTTCACGTCAATACATAAATGACAGCAAAAGAACCAATGAGGCAACAATCACAGTTAAATACATTTAAGATCATGGGTTTGATTCAAGTTTCTCGATAATTCGCATCAGCCACTGTCGAGCTTTCTCCAGCCAATGAAGTAAGTTACGAGGACATTGTTTAATTTTTATCACATCTCAGTGCCTATTAATTCAGACAGTGGCTTATTTAGTTTATTAACTAGCCCAGAGTTGTCCAGGCGTTTCAGGCGCGAGACAACATTTGCTTCGACGCTACAACATTCCAAAGTTCTGTTTTTCCAAGGATGAAAAGTAAATAAATTGGGTTCCAAAACCTTGAACGAACTCCATGAGTTTTCCCATTTTGTTGGCATTGGATGCAATTATGCTCACGGAATCTTTTGGGGATAAAGCCAAATCATTTCTGTGTACAGACAATTCTTGTAGAGAACAACGAACAGCGTAACCTTACAACTTTTTAAAACAGTAAGTGTTTAACTCAGCCGTAGAAATTTAAAATCTTCGAAGACTGTATGCACAGATTTGGGCAGCACTTCTACCAAACGTGGTGGCGAACTTTGTTTAAGTGAATTATTCGTTCATACCGCTGTTGCTGTAAATGTTTCGCAAACCGAAGTTCGTCACTTTATCCGACTTTATCTGTGTGCCAAGTGCAGGCTGTCCACCTATCGATGTACCGGAGCATGGCGAAATGGAATGCTTTGACGACGGTCTTCAAAATCAAGTGTGCACATTCCATTGTCAGAATTGGACAGACTTGTACGGGCCAGACACCATCACATGCAAAAATGGATCTTGGGATTATGAGCCCCCGGTTTGTGCACGTAAGTGTCCCTTCGTTGTATTATATCTCAGCGATTCTAGCAAAACATCTGTACGACAGTTTTACAAATGTAACAGCAGTGATGGCAAAAAGCAGCGTTCGTCATATTCAAGACCAGGGGCCTCAAACGCGTGGAAAGAAAAATGCTGATTTGAACCGAAGAAGAGCTTCACAGAGCTAAGAGTCAGATGGGGCATGTCGCTCACAGCTCCACACATGTCAGTCATCTCAACAGACCCCAAATCGACGTTATACTTGCATGCAAACTGTAGCAGACCTCTTAGCATTTTGATCTCAGTCACTGATAATATGAGAAGACTTGTTTTCGAAAAAAAAGAATGTCTGTGGGCCACAGATGATAATAAGCAGGCGGGTGAGGCCTTACGGCTCTTGCTCTTGAAAAACACAACATCAAAATTAAAGCCACGTGCAATCTTTTAGTGACGGGCACCACGTGTTAACTGAACCATAAGAGGCCACCTGATCCCATCGTGACCCACGCGCGTATCGCACTGATTTCTATAAGGGGTCGTTTGCATATATTTATTTGTTGCTGAAGAAACCAACGGACGACATTTACAAAGTGCTGCCAGAGTGCTTAGTGGAGAAAATGTAGTTGGAGTGTAAATACAGTAAACATAAAGCAAAAACCAAGTTTTATACAGTTTCCACTGAAGATTTGATAAAAGGAAGTTATATTTTAGAAATTCATGTAATTCATAAACTGCACCTCTGCCCGGCAGTGGCGCCGGAATAATAGAAAACCAGGCCTGCCCCACGTAAAATAACAGCTTTTTCACAAATGAAAGATTTTTTAAAAGTCTTCAAATGATCACAACCATGATGGGTGGACTGCGTTGGACGATTTCTTCGGTAATTTGCGATCCGCAAGAAAATGTTTTTTCAGTTCACTTCGAAAAATATAACTGAGACCCCTCAAATGTTTCGCTATAGCACGATGTCTGCCTTTGCCTTGAACATATGGTTGCGATTTACAAGTGCAATGTCACGCTCGAGTAAAAATGCTGCGATTAAAATAATCATTTTTCTCAGCGCCAAGCGCTTGAGTGACATTTTGCGATAAAAGCTAAAAGCCTGTCCGAACAATTCCTCACGCTGCATCAAAAATGTACGAGTGAATTTATTGACACAAGAAAAAAACAATTTGTTTGTTTATTTGTTGTTTAAGGCATATATACACATTGCATTTGATCTTTCAATGGTCATCGATAGTAGCGATTTAATGATCTCTTATTTCACTTAGTGCAGCTTGTTAGAGTTAAATCTATAAAGGAATTTTTAATTAAAGTCTAATGTCTATGCTTTGTTTTTTGCAGCAAACTTCGCCCGATGCGAAATGGTACGTATTATATGAGGATTTTGCAGTTGCTAATTGTCTAATTGGTAAAACGAAAATAAAAAGTAGTTCAACCAGTTTTTTAGTGGATTGTTTCGCAAAATGTGCAACTTCAATAATGACGTAACATAATAGATTTGACAAAATTACAGTGAATTGTTTTACTAAAACAAAAGAAAGTAACAAGGATATTTCTGTTTAACTTCATCTTCATCCGTTTGAAATATAATCTTGTTTTTGTTTTGATACGTGTAAAATATTTGCAACACGAACTTTTAGCCAAGAATATAAATGCGCTGACTTAAAATTTTCGGGAAGAAAGAATGCTGTTTACATGTCGTTAATATAAAACGTTTTAAAATATTTTAAAAGTTTTGAAAGAATCACGCCCAAAAGTATCCAAATTTGTTTTCTCAAGGCTATACCACACCACCGCAGCACGTGTTCTTGAAACATTTAAAGAACTAGAGCACTTCTTTGCCTAGAATAGGTCTAAATGTGATTTTCCCGCGCGAACTCTTCCGATTCTCGTAAAAATGTTTGGCAAGCTGACATGTTTGACTGGATGATTTTTGTTTGCAGTGATTGCTTAAGTTTCATCTAGCGTCAGAAAGTTTTGCAAATTGAGTTTTTCTTGATTCATATTCAGTGACGTTTTGCAAACCCATCTTGTGTAGTTTGAAATGAACCTCTAAAATTTTGCATGTTAATCAGATACTTCTAAATAGAAAGTAGAGTCAAGCTGATACTGGTGAAACTGAGTCTTATTTACATTACATTCGTCTGAAGACAAGACCATCACTAAAGACGCATTTGCTAAACCTGCAAACACTAAAACAAGAAAACCTCACAAGCAAGGTTATCAGATTCGAGACCCCCTCCTGACTCATTTCTGTTCGTCGGTTTTGACTTTTGCTCGCAAAGCAATCTTATCCGAACATCCCCGACTATAGCCCATACTGTCATAACGCATTTCCATCTTTATCAGGCCCGTAACCAGCTTGGGACACCAGGGGTGCGAAGAGTTTTCCGGGGGGGTCCCAAATTTGACATTAGCAAGCACGATTAAAATACAATAATTTTAAACTATGTTCAACACATTTTTCCAGGTGGGAGAATCCCCCCCTGCCCCCCATTATTTCGGACCTGATTTTTAGCTATCATGAATATTTGCAACATCTATGCGAAGATTGCAAAATTTTGTGTCGCAAAGTTAAGTCAAGTTCTTCTGGCGAGTTAAAATTGCTTGCATCGCAGATTTGCTTCCATTATTCGTATAAACGCATAGCGCAAATAAAACTTTATGTTCAAAGCAACATATTTTTGCCTTCTTCTGTTAACCAACTGTTCCCTTTACACGCTTCGCCCTGGGTAGGTCTGCAGCCCAAGTGCCCAATGGCCCTTTGCAAACACCCTCTCCTCCACACATTTCATCAATCATTATACTTGGAACTTATCACAGCACTACGTATGTAGCAGTGCTAAATATCATTTAGCAACTGTGCTGACGCCATGTATGCTTGCGTTCTATGCTTGCGCGCACGCATCTACGCTTGTGTTCCTTCAAAGAAACCGTGTTAGGGCAATCTACGCGTTGGCTTTTGCATTCCTGCCACAGATCTATATCCGTGCTCTTTCGTGTATCTGCGTGTTGCTTGCTATTACCATGTGCGCTTAAGTTCTGCTCCGTTGTGTGTGGTGGGAAGACGTGTTGAAGTTCAACAATCTAAGAAAAAGAGGCAGACCGATATCAACTAACAGCAACAGCTCAACATAAAACTGAAAACATTCTACGGTGTTCTAGTCCCGTTAGTGTAAAGCTGCGTTTGCCGATATTCTTCCCCCAATTCCTCACTGCAAATTTGCTTTTCTATCTCGAACATTTTTCTGTGTCTATATGAAAAACGTGACAAATCATGAAATTCGTTCTTTGAAATTAGTCGAAAACAAACTTCCTGTTTATACAACAGACTTTTTTTTTGTCTAACCACAGAATACTTTTTTGTTTCAACCACAGTAGACAGTTTGTGTTGGACACGTGTCTACTTAATTTTAATACGTTAAAAGCGGTCTTTGACTATTAAGCTCCACACAACATGTTATTCAATTTATCTTGCCTGTGGGGCTCATCCAAAGGAGACGGATCCTTACGAAACCACAAAGGAAAATTCGATTGGTTGCCATAACAACATACAACTGCCGATAAGATAGTTTACGAGAAATTAGATCGTTGGCTTTCACGAGAATTACTATCGGATCTTTCCAGAGCAACAGTGGGAATAGCTTGCATGGGTTTGTTGCTGGCAAATGTTAACAAAATGAGTACAAACCTATTTTCAGAAACACAACGTTTGAAACACTGATATAGAATGGCAGGAAAGACTGGAAGGCAGAAATATAGATGATAGTGGATATTACTTATTCTATAGTCGTGAGCTGTACAAGCATTAACGTTTATTTACACTTGCCTTTTTCAGGAGGGTGCCAAATGCGGAGAATTGAAGAAAGGTGATTACAGGAAAATGAAAAAATTTCGTAAAGACCTATCTCCTGAACAACAGAGAGAATTGAGAGGTGTGGTGGAGCTTCTTAAACTCCTACCAAGAAGTTTTGGTCGTAGACAACAACGGCGAAATTGCATACGTGGCTTGTGCGATGTCCGTTGTTGGTTTCTGAAACGTAAGTGAAAAATATTTATCAAATCAACTTTTTTTGCTGCAACTTGATTTAACACCAGTGAAAGCCATCTTTTTACCATAAATTCCCCTGACACCTTAATCAAGAGAGCTTAATTTTTTAAATAATCAGTAACTGATGATGCTTATACTGAAACGATTTTATCTTTTTTTACATCTGAAAATGTCCGGAAACTGACTTGCCTCCTAGAGAGACGCAAAAGTTTTTATGATCAGGTGTTTAGCACCGTCAGTCGTGCTATTTGGTTAGACCAAAACCATGGCTAACTCCAGGTCAGAATAGTGCTAAAACAACAATACCAAAATCCTTATTTTACAAGATTTTGCTTGAGCAAAACAAGCCTTTTCTTATTAATTTTTTCACCAGCAAATTAATCCAAGTGCGAGATGAAGTTTTACCGCTTAATTTTGGCGATAAGCAATTCTTTAGCAATATCGTTTGCAAATGAACTAAGTTAGAAAACATTAGGCCATTCAAACAGTTAAATGGTTTTTGGAACTTATAAAAGACTTTAAAGGTGTTTTTCTACAAAATTATGTATAATGCTCCAACTCACAGAAACACACGGAATGAGATTTCAAAAATTAAAACAACGCGCTCTTGATCCTTGAATCAATTATGCTGTTTTCTCAACTATTGTTGCTGCATTCGTGCACATTGTAGATGTCATAAAAAATTGCATCTTCCTGATCCGAGCCATTCGTTTCATAACAATACTATTAAAACTTACAATAATTTGATTAGTTGAGTTTGACTTGTTGGCGTAGGTTGTTTGATTTTTTCTACGGCCGATCAGGCCCGTAACCAGCTTGGGACACCAGGTGGGGCGAAGAGATTTACATTCCCAAATCTCTTAATGCAGTCTCGATGGCGATATTATCTGTTTCATAAATTCGAACTTAATGCAATTACCTCGTTTGTTAGGCAGATGGTCAATTAACCTATATGGAGATCAACATTGCCCCATTTTTCTATGTGGTTCCAGATTTAATCAAGTTTGTGTAGAAATATTTCTTTAAATTATCAAGTTATTGTTCACGAAAGCATTGGATGACGATTGCAGGACTTTTTTCAACTTTGTAAAAATTACGACGAACTTTTGCATCCAGTAAGAATTATGTAAGAAATTTCAAAATCAATTAAATCTATTTACTGTGTGATCCATGCGAAATAGTTTTGATTTTCATGCCAGTGCTTTGATATAGAAATAACTACATAAATAACTCAGATATTTGAGTAAGATTACGGCTTAAAGTAATTGAGGATAAGTTATATAAAGTATTTAAACAAACGTTTGTAAGCTTATTTTTAACGAAACGAACTTTTTGCATTACAGCTAGAAAGTGGTGCAACATTTGCATACAATGCAAGACACGGGGATGGCTGAAATGTTCAAAAGGAGGACAGTTATTTGGCCGTTAAATGGCAGACACGGATATTCGAGTTATCACGTACACAAAAGGCTCATTCGTTTTAAATTAATAAATGCACTTTCGTTTATTTCAACCTTGTTGCAAGACATCAACAGAATGATTGTTAAAAAGACGAGAATGATGTCAACATTTTGTGAAATTGTTGATGACAATGTAAAAGTCTTATTACCTGTTTACCACTTTCTTCAAACACGTTTTATCTATTTGGTGGCCAAAGGCAATCACATGTGAAAAAACGCCTGTTTCAAAAAGCGTTTTTCAAAGTTTATCTAAAATTTTAAGAAGTACACTTTTTGAAGGATTGAATTCTTGCCTTGGTTGAACAGTAAAATCCAACTGTCATGAGAGAAAACTGTGAAGAGTGTGCGAAGGTCTTTGTCAGTAAATGTTCGCTGCTTTTATCAGCAAACGAAATATGAACTACGTCACAGTTTTACAGAATTAATCGCGCAAGGCAACTCTCCAACTATAAAAAATGTTTGCACTCTGTCAGCCAAACTAAAAATGCGAGCACCAGTCGTGTCACATGCAAACGATAGTTCATGTTTTTCACATGTATGAAATGGATGTGTCTCGAGGCTCGTACCGTTTGCTCAGCACAAACTCATCAGTCATTGTGTGAGAGATACCAATCGCTTTAATGATTTTACTGCAACCTACTGGTGTGCACTTTTAAATGGGATTGCAAGGTTTTATATTGTTCGATGTTCATGTATAAACCTTAATATTTAACATTGTATGCTGACGATTGCTTGTGGCTGAGTGGACTTGCAAAAAGGAAGAGCATCAGATAGTCAGATGTCTTTCATGCACTTAAAGAGTGTTTTCTGTAAAGCAGTGAGTTTGATTTAGACAAAATACATCGAATTTCAAGCAGTATCTAAATTGCAAATTAGATGTGCACGAACTGACGCTATTTGAATTGTGCTTGATACAGGTTGCTAAAACACGACTCGCCAACTATGAGTGTGATACCAGTTTTATCTGGATGCCAAAAAGTTGACAATTTTAGGAGACAGGTTCTATTTGAATACGAGCTGCTGATGCCTACTCAGAAGGAGAAATATGCACCCCGATAAACCTATAGTGTCTGATTCTTGGCTGGGAAAAGATTCTTTTTGGTGGAAAGGCTTAGGAAGCAATATGGGATAGTTTCAAAGTTCTTTTCAGCATTAAAAACAAAAATTAGTTTCAGTAGTTTTCATAATTGAAAATTTGCCAAGATCTGATGCTTTTGACAATACCTTTCAACATATTTTTGTGTTTATTTCAGTTACTGTAATACAACCTCTTTATATTTTAACCTGACCCGGGATGTTGTGCACATCCATTGAAAGTCTTTATTTTTTGCTTTTTACGTGTCAGCCTCAAACACAAGAACCTGCAAATGTTGAGACGTGGCAAATTACAGGATAGGTGGCGGAACCGGGGGGACCGCATGAGCCGAGGTTCCCCCCACCTATCCAGGGTTGCCTTCCCCCTGCTTTTAAATTTCTAATTTTGCTTAAGTTTCAGTAACACAATTAGTAAGAACAACTAGTTACATTTTTGTGCTTAAGTCAGTGCAGCGTAGATAGATAGGGTGTATTGCAAATAGGTGTCGTGTTAAGGGCTTACAAAACGTTGCGTAAAATTGCTTAAACATGCTGACAAAAGTTAAATGACGTCACATTTCAATGCTTGTGACGTCATAGTTGCCAATTCAAACCACCAAAAATTTATATAGTGTTTTAATTGCACTTGTGCCCCCCACTTTGAAAAAGGTTCCGCCACCCATGGTGTTGATTGTTACACCCATGTGATACTGAATAAGAATAAACACTGAAGCAACGCGCCAGAAACTACTGCATTCGGTCATTCTCTTACAAAAGCGTTACGCCTTGGGAGAAACACAGATTTGTAAAAACATCTGATAATTAAAGTGAGCGGATAACAAAGCTGTAGATGACGATGCACCTACAGTACTTGAATAAAACCATATAGATTGTTTCCCACCAAAGTATCAAATGTTCTGGCGAATGAGTAACGTAATATTGGCGAACACATACATCACTGGGGATGTAGTTAGGGTTGCCAGATGGCCGGTATTTCACCGGCCTGGCCGGTATTGTATTGCTAATTTAGTGGAGGCCGGTAAAAAGCCGGTATTTTGAAAATCAGTGCTTGAAGCCGGTATTTCGAAAATAAATAATTTGCCTTAACTTCAGAAAGAACTAACGCAGAATTTCTTTAAATTATAATGACGCTAGTAATGAATCTTGCTAGGACATTTCCTTCAGCGAAGTTTATTTGCTTTGACCCAATCCTTGGTGCGATTATCACGTCACACACACCGAAATATAATGAGCCAACCAACATACAGGCAAATTTATTCATTAAGGCTTAACAATACTGATTATTATCTCTCTGTTTTCCCTGTGCCACTTACGAATTACGACACAGCTTAGATCTGGCACTGTTGACCAGGGGCAGATCCAGGGGGGCGATCAACCCCCCTAAAACCTAAAAAAGTCACTTTTTTCACGATGTTTTTTTACAATTCGGAAAACGGCATTCTCGATATAAGGCTATTTGGCCGTTCATTGTTTTGTCACAGCAGTGTTGTGAAGTATGCTTCATCTGTCTTACAGTATTGAACCCGTAATAAGACTTGACTGACAAATTAACTGAAATCTCCCCCCCCAAAATTTACTGGCTAGATCCGCCCCTGCTGTTGACAAACCGGCCGGTATTTTTACAAAACGCATCTGGCAACCCTAGATGTAGTGCAAAATTTAGATAGATTTTGTTGCAGGCAATGCAGAGGCGTTTAATACCAGACTGTGTATATTTGCCAGACATGGGGCGATTACATCACAAATGTAATCGATTACGATTACTTGCCACCTGCTCGATCACGATTACGAATAAACAAAATCACAATGTAATCGATTACGATTACATTGAAAATAATCACGACTACAATCGCGATTACATTTGTCTTGAAACATCTTCAGAACGACAACAATCCCCATTTGCATGGTTTGATGTAAGTATATTTTCAGACAACGTACGATATTAATGAATGCAATAAACGAAATTACTAATCTGTAAGGATCAAGCACCGGAAAAAAATTACAAAAATTGTTTAATGAGATGTTCTTGCAGTCAACAAATCAGTGGCGTAACTAGAGGTTTGAGCTAGACGGGAAACTTAGCTGAAAGAGGCCAACTGGCCTCTGTAAGTGACCTACAAGTCACCACTCAGAAAAAATAACTTGAGAAATAATGTTGAATCCGGGTGTGGATGGCTATACTAAAAACCAAATCAAAGAAAAATCTCCAAAAAATGCAAAAAGACTACAACCTACTGAAAACCAAAACAATACTAAAACCGAAATATGAGCTAAGTTGAGGCCTGGTTTTTACATTGAGCTGGCCAATGGAGTCATATTGCCCCTCATCCCTCTCTTTGGTCACTCAACTGCAACGAACAGTTTAAATATTAATTAAACAAAAATGACCAATGTTTAAAATCTTCGTTACAGTTGATAAACACCAAGGTTTCAAATCTTTCACAGTCAAACGATGTTTATCAGGCTTGAACATTCGTCCAGTAACGCTGATAATTCGTTTATTAATAATTTCAAAATTGCTGACTATTTCTTCTAACTGCGGGTTACAATCGTCTGCAAGCCAGCATAGCACTGTGCAGTTATTAATTTGTAATGAAATTAACGGTGACGCCAAAATAGCTACGCATCTGTCTATTGGACCAAACGTCAATGGTCAACAAAACCTCACTGGTTTCGTTTAGTTTTTTTAGCAGTATCTGGTGGATCACGGATGACAGGCTAGTTATCTGTGTTGTGGAAAAGTACTTTAGACTAGGGTTAAACTACTTCATTCCTCTGAAAAAAAATCAATTTGCTGCATATAAATTACTGTACTAATAATATACATAGCCTATTCCAGCACTTACATTCATAATTTCACTCTGAATATATATAAATAAAAGCAACACCTCTCCTCGTACTGTCCCGCTATTCTGTTAACCAGTGTCAAACCGATTTTAAGAAAAGCTCTTCTTTTTATTGCTACGTCTCACTAGACTCGCTATGTTACAACTGGCGGCCAACAAGAGGAGTAGCTGCAACAAACTGCGAATTCGCTACAAACGCTGTACTTGCCGCTGGACTATCTGGATTTAACGCACACAGATGGGGAAATAGCCTCCCCTAAAACATAACCATAACAAACGGGGGTAAAGGAAGAAACCCAGCCTCCACAACGGCGGTTCATCGTACAGTGATGTAGGGTGAATATTTCCAAGTTTAATCGCAAAAGTAATCGTCGATTACGATTACATTTCATTTTTGGTCAATTCAATCGATTACGACTACTCAAAAAACTGTAATCGATTGTAATCGATTACGATTGACGATTACGATTGACGATTACGATTGACGATTACGATTGACGATTACGATTGACGATTGACGATTGACGATTGACGATTACGATTGACGATTACGATTGACGATTACGATTGACGATTACGATTGACGATTACGATTGACGATTACGATTGACGATTACGATTACCCCATGTCCGACCGATTGAGCAAAATATGTTAACTCAAGAAAATGTAACTTTGTTGGTCTTGTTTGGAGCTAGCTTTTTCTGTCCAGCGGCTTGGCTGTTGCATGTATAAACTGGGTTTTGCTCTTGTACAAAACAGCTCATGGCTTGAAAAAGCTGTATGTTTTAATAAAAAATGGCACTGTTAGAGAAATTAAATGTGTTTCATCAAGAAACTGCCTTGTGCAGTGGCAAAATGTTTTGTTATTTTTTCAAAAGATTAACAGCTTGGTCAGCCAATGCTATGCATAAATTATTATAACATTAATTGAATATTTTGATATCCTTTATAATAAAAATAACAAAAGTATGTTATGGCCTTATGGATAATTCATAGTTTTATTTGCTGAAAAGTTTAAATCAAGAATAAGCATATATTTTCTGTTTCAAAACCATATTTTCTTTGTTTTTTATCTTTCGTAAATATTGTTCTTATATCTAATATTTGAATTATTAAAAAGGGTGCATATTCAAACTTTGCCCTGGGCACCATTTTGCATAGATACGCCAATGGATTTAATCAATTGTGTAGGCTACTTGCTGCAGTAGAAATGTTTACGATAAGGTATACGATGAATTGTTTCCTACTTTTGCACAAATTTCAAAAAACTAGCGTCAATGCAAGATCATGGGTGTCGGAAAAGGTGGGAAAGGGGTCCTTGGACCCCTTGGATTTTGAAAATTTCAGCAAAAAATGGTTGTTTTCTTAGTTTCGAGTGGGAAAAATCAAATTTCATCACTTTTGACCCACCCCTAGAAACAGTTTGGAAAAATCCGCTAATGGCCCTCCCTGGAAAAAATCCTTCCGACGCCCATGTGCAAGATGAGGGCAGCCTTGACTCATCCAGCCTCAAAGCTTTCCAAAACAAGTCTCAGGTTGCATGCTTTGTATGCTATGTTCTTGTAGTTTAAAAGGATGAAATTTGAAACAAATTTAGTGTTTAAATCTTCTTGGTAGTTGTTTATAGTTTCATGGATTCCCATAAAGACATGAATGTGAACAAACTCAGGATACCAACTATCAAGCATTTTTTTAAAGGGGGATAGTGTGAAACTTTCAAAGGGAGTAAATATGCAGTTAATTGATGGTGAATTCAGAGAAATGGGGCGCAAAAATGAAGAAGTGGGGGCGATGCCAACTTGTTATTGCCTAACTTTTGTGTGTTGCCAGCCTTGTCTTTCCAACTTTCAGTGTATTCAAAGCTGTGTATCATGAACAGCCTTTTGCATTTCCTCCTTCTGCTATGTCAGTAATGCCGTATTCTCAGGAACGTATCCTTGGGTGGCTGTATCTTAGGCTTTATCAAAAGTGCTTATCACGGTTGGCTGAGTATGATGACGGCATCAGAGGGCTCTCTTGTTCAGTCTTGCCTCGGGCCTCCCCAACCCTAAACCCACCACTGATTGGCCTCAATAGTCTGCACACCCATGAACACTAGTCGCAGTTTTCAAGTGCAAATTCAAGCTGCAACACTGCCGCTGAGCAGGGGCGGATCCAGGGGGGGTTGGGGCGATCACCCCCCTAAAACCTACGAAAGTATGTTTATTCACCATAATTTTTGCAATTCGGAAAACAACATTCGCGATATAAGCCCATTCTGTCGTCCATTGTTTTGTGACAGCAATGCTGTGAAGTATATTTCATCTCTCTTACAGTAGTGAACCCGTAATGAGGCTTGAATGCCAAATATTACTGAAATCGCCCCCTCTAAACTTACTGGCTGGATCCGCCCCTGCCACTGAGTCACGCTCGACACCGCAGCGCTACAAAATCGTATTTAAAAAAGCAAACTGCAAAAAATTTACCTGTGCACATATTTTAACACAACCGTGCAATCACGTTAAACGCTACCTAGTTTTAGATCAATAATTGTTATGTAAACTTTGTAATGAAGTATTTTCCGATCAAACAGATGTTAGTTACGGTTTATAACAAGGTTATTTATGATGAAAGAAACGAAAGGTCACGAACGGTCGATTTGTTTTGTGTAGAGAGGCGTTCGACCAATCAGACAAGCTGTATTACGTCACGTGATCGACCACTCGACGAAAAGGCTGAAACAACAACCTTAACTAATCTGCGATGATCCGATAAAACTGCCAATATAATCGACAAAAGTACAGATGTTTAACATCGTCCGATATCAAGAATAATTAATACTGCCGTAAATTTAATTAGTGGTCTAAGAAAATTATGCTTTTGTGGTGTGAAAGTCATTCGAAAATCCTTAAATTCATGGTCGCCATGGCAGTCGGACTACGTAGCCTTCGAGCCAAATAAATGCTACTTCGCATTTTACAACACTGCTGTAACTTCATAACTATCAAGTTAAAGTACTAAAATTAACCTTTCTTCAGTCTCCGCAAGCTTAGTAAAAAATTAAAGCATGTGATTTCACTACACAGACCTTCACTAAAGTCCCGCCGGCCATCTTGTCAGCAGTGGCAGCAGGGCAGTCGGACTATGTAGTTTCCTCGACCCTAAAGTAGCACTTCTCGAGGGTTTACATGCATGAAACTTGGCAGCTATATAGATAAAGTAATGAAATAAACCACCATTTCCCTTTCTTAAGTCTCTGCAAGATTAGTCATAACTTGAAGCATGTTATTTCAGTACACACAGACTACCTGCAGGCCATTTTGGCAGCAAGAATGACACCAGGGAAGTCGGACTACGAAATTTCCTCGACCCTAAAGTAGTACTTTTCGAGGGTTTACATGCATGAAACTTGGCACTTATATAGATAAAGGAATGAAATAAACCACAATTTACCTTTCTTAAGTCTCCGCAAGCTTAGTAAAAATTTGAAGCATGTTATTTCAGTACACACAGACCTCCTGCCGGTATCTTGGCAGCAAGAATGACAGCCAGGCAGTCGGACTAAGAAATTTCCTCGACCCTAAAGTGGTATTTCTCGAGGGTTTACATGCATGAAACTTTGGAATTATATAGATAAAGGAATGACACAAACCACCACTTAGGCTACCTCTCTTCAACCGCCGATATCTCAGTAAAAAAAATTTGCAGGTTCATTTCAGTACGGAATTTTGCATTAAAGCTAAAGCAAGAAATACTGCAAGGAATGAGAAAATTCGAACACGTGACTGTAGAAAAAGTTTCCAAGTCCAATTACTTTTTCCCTACGAAATCACACTGAGCAGCCAATATCAAAACACCTATCAACTTTTCCTACGTTGTGCTCTCGTTTGCCAGCAGTGTTGCCAGTTGGGCGGTTTTTCCGCTCAATTGGGCTGTTTTTTTCGTTACGTTGCGGGATTTTTTTGCTGTTGCGGGTTGTAGTTTTTTGGGCTGTTTTTTGGAAAAAAAAATTCTATCAAAGAGTATAGTTTTTGTCAATTTTGCTGAGGTAGTGAGGTTTGTTTTTACTTGAAGTAATGTGATCGACGGCTTTTTTCGTTCGTTTCTGTTCTCTTGATGTACAATTCATTAGAAATAGATGAAGCTTCGAGATACGTGATCGTGTGTGTGTGATCGCATGGTCAACAGCGTTGATCTCATTCAGACTTAAGTTTGTGGACAAGGACGTGGTGTTGCTATGATCATGCAGGCAAATTATTGATGTTAGTAATCGATACTACGAACAAAGCTTGTACGCATGCAAGACGTAGTCACAATATGAAAAACACTCACAATGGTCAATGTCAATGGTCAATGGTTGATTGTTTCATATGACTCAGCCAACAAGCAGAAGCATCATAAAAGCCATCGCATGCAGTAAGCCAATCGTTAGCGAACATTAGAGCAAATGAAAACGCAATGGCACAATAGTTGATCAGTGTAAACAAAGAGGGGCGCTGTGTCATATAGGATTG
>Ga0210059_1004560_pt1 | contig 22381 bp, 17 predicted proteins | sample Ectturendosymbi2_FD_188042 | JGI IMG/M metagenome (GOLD analysis project Ga0210059, IMG submission 188042) | Ecteinascidia turbinata endosymbiont from Florida, USA - Sample 2 (SPAdes) (version 2) | ecosystem: Host-associated > Tunicates > Ascidians > Unclassified | place: Key West, Florida...
GGGTGTATTGCAGAATGTTCTTCGGCAGTACCACAAGGCGTAGCAACACGTTTGTTATCAAACCAGGCGGTTATGAATTTTCGTGGTTTGAGAGATATTGAACCAGCTTTCTTCGTTCCTGCGTGGTTTCCCCGCCACTTTGACGGGGGCGCAAAAATTGCTTGGCCAAAATTATAATTTTTATTTACAGTTTCTCCAAGCTCTGTTTCGCGACCCCAACCATTAACTGCAACGCTACATCAACACAGCACCCGTATCTAATGCAAGGCAAGTTGCGCCAGAACCATCAAATATTTTGACAAAACTGTGGTATTGTGACATAACACGGTATTCAGACATTGTTATAAAGAAGAACGTCCGCCTGCCATATCTACAACAAACCTCGTCCTTCTCACGCTATAAGAAAGGCCAAGTCAGTCGGTGCTGCTGCGGTTTGAGCAAGAGGATATTAGTCAGAATCTGGTTGAGACTAGTTCAAATCCGCAGCTAGTTGTGAGAATCTGACTGTTACGCAAATCATTGCTTTTAACTCATGAAAAAAGAGACTTGTTAGTCTTACCTAGAGCTAGCTTGTTCTGTCCAAATTTGGCTTTCTTGTCAATCTCCAAGGTCTTTTTGACGGTCCTGATTGTGAAAAACTAAAATCTGTGTGTGAGAATTTAGGAACTGTGTACAGTTCAGATATAGATGGCAAGCAATTTTGCGAGGAGATTCTAGATTGTAATATGCAGTGTAAAGTCGTACAACTTCAAATTATCGCATCCTGAAGACTTCTTGACATTCATAGTTGAATATGGTGATGAAAGCGCCTTTCCAAATCTTCGAATTTCTTTGCAAACAATGCTGAGGATGGTAGTATCTACTGAAAGCTGAGAGAAACTGATTCTATACCTCCGAGCCTCAATGAGTAAGAACAAATTGTGAGATCTAGCTTTGATGAGTATAGAAAGGGACGAAACAGAGAAAACTGCCTTTGGTTATACCATAGACGAATTTTCTTCGATAAAGGCACGAAAAGTGTTTGGCATGTTGTGTTATTTAAAAAAGAAAAGGCTTGATGCATTGGTGTTTCGATGGAATTGTGTCTTTCGAACGCAAGTAACACATCATATAGATGTAGTGCAAGTAACTTACTGTACCGTCCAAACAGTGGCGTAACCAGCTTATAGCGGGAACAGTATTTTGTTTGCGATACCGCCTCCTAAAGCATAAAATGACAAGATATACTAGAAATTTGAGGGGAGCATGCCCACCGTTGTCCCCTTTGGTTACGCCTATAGATCAAAATTAAATCTGTTTATTTTAAAGGAAACTTTCGTTTACAGTTGCAATATGCTGTGCGATTCTTTTGTAAGATTTACAATTTTGTCAGCCAATACTATTTGTAAATTATGATAACGTTATTACTTGGATGTTTTGATATTCTTTATATTTAAAAAGTGATTATAGAAGTATGTTGTGGCCCTTGTTGATAATTATAGCACAGGGGTGGGCAAATAATGGCCCGCGGGCCAAATGTGGCCCGCCACAGCGTTTTAAGCAGCCCGCGGAAACATTCATGAAAAACCTTCAAATCTGAAATTTCCTCCAACTTACCACAGTAAATGTTAGTGCTGAGTCTAGCTTAACCAATGCTTGTTTCTATTTCCTTAAGTCACTTAGGTAATGTAGAGTTTCACTAATACTTTCCGTGAAGGCATTAACTCGCCCACACCAGTTTAGCCATTGTGTCAGGACCTTTGATGCCGTGCTGAGAAATAACTTGTAGCGATTTTTTATACGATGCACATCTGCATCCAACTTTTTTATTCGATCGCTTCAAATGTCTGATGCTTTTTACAAATCTTCATTTTTCCTCAATTATTCAACGCTCCTGTATGGTGGAGACCGAATGCAGTAGTTGTTCGTGAGTTGTTTCGGTATTTGCGTCTCATCAGTATTGCTTTTGCGTAGTAAAAATATGTGGACACTGTGTCAAAGTTGGATCAATTACAAATGTACAGTAATTGTAATTGAAGGAAATTAATTGCATATTTTCAGGTAATCGTAATTATAATTGCAATTGAGATTTTTTGTTCTTGTGTAATTGTAATTATGATTGTAATTTATGAAATTTTGACCAAATTACAGTTACATGCAGGCCTACTCTCAACAATTTCACAGAGTTCGAAGAACCCCTTCAACAAAATCAATGTTACACTTGCTATGGGACATGCTGTAGATTTTATTGCAAGATAGATGCACACTGCACAGAGTGTTTCAAGTGCACAGCACAATCGCATACACCAGGGGTGTCAAACTGGCGGTCCGTGGGCCAAATCCGACCAGCCATGCCCTGTTTTGTGACCCGCGTCATGTCAGCTTTGTGCTTGTATTTGGTTTGACAGAGTTACATTTACTATAATGTCATAGCAGACTTACGTTTTTTGCTTATCGTCATAACGTGACATTACGACCTAATAATTATAGGCTTAAGCCAGGGGTCGGGAACCTATGGCTCGCGAGCCAGATGTGGCTCTTTTGATGACGGCATCTGGCTTGCTTATTATTTTCTTAACACGATTGTTACGAATGAAACCTTTTCTGTAATTTTGCATCTACCAGACTACAAAGCCGTAAGCAACACCATGCAGCACCAGAAGTCGGATTAACAATAAAAAGCAGCATGTTATTAAAAGAGAAAATTCAGACATTTACCATTGTTTAAAATTGCTGATTTTGCGTAAAAATGCACACGTTAGTTTGTAAGTTAGTTGCATTAAGTGTTGATAAATATTAAATAGCTCTCACGGAAATACAATTAAAAATATGTAGGTTTCATAGCCAGGCCAGAAATTTGGGGAACCAAAAAACTTGGGGGAGCCAAAATGTTTGATTTTAGGCGAATAACACTATTTTGTTTGGAAAAACGCCTCTCAAAGCACAAAATGACTATATTTTCTAAAAATTTGGGGGGAGATGGTCCCTTTGGCCACCCCCTGGCTACGCCTATGCATGGCTCCCTTGGCCAAAAAGGCTCCCAACCCCTGGGCTAAGCCAACGGTAACAACCTCTTCGGTTCAAAACCATAAGGTTGTAGAGATTCCATGAAGATTCAAAGAATTTCCAACGCATTCTAGGAAAGATCTGTTGATTTCAAAGATCTGGAAACTGATTTTTCTATTTTCAATAACTCTTTTTTTTCAATGCTGAAGAGGTACCACAAATGTAAAATGGAGCTAATCAAGTTAAAAGTGCAACACATTTCTTAAACCTAACTTTGAAAATGTTGACATCAATATGTTAGACCAACCTATCCCCAAATACAAGAAGTGGCATCGAGGACCATGTCAATCTTCACTAGTGCCAACAAATCGTCACGTCTGCGAACAACTGTTCTCTTTGATGAGCTTTAAAACATGTCTCTACTACGATCTCAGTTGACAAATGCCCGTTTTAACTCGACGTTAAAAGTTGCGACTGCACAATCCTTGGTACCAGACATTAAACGTGCTTGCAACTGCCAAAGGATGTCAAGTTTCCTTGAGTCACAGCACCATGAATAAATGAAACTACCGATCGTATCATTATGTGCAAAATTGTCTGGCCCGCGCAAAGCCCAAGTACATAAATATGGCCCATACCACCAAATGAGTTTGGCACCCCTGGCATACACGATATCTAGACAAGAGTATAAAGAGCAAAGACAGTTTGCGTTGTTCGTGCGTGACGCGTTAATCTTTGCGATATGAGAGAACCACAAAAGGGCGAGGTAACATTCGTTGCAGTGTTCGATGGCCACTAAATAATACATTAACATGGATAAGTCAACGAAAGCTAGAACATTGGCTGCAACATCCAAAAATTTAAAAACGCAGCAAAGCAGACGTATCTACCGTGCTGTATGCAAGGTTATATGAGGTTGCGTTTTGTCCTTAATGAGCTCCGTGCAATGCACATGTTTTTTCACTCGTTTTCAAACTCTCTTAAAATCAATTGCATGTGACCAGTTCAGGGTTGTACCAAGGTTAGATGGCGCCCGGGGCAAGAAAGAAGTTCGGCGCCCCCATATTCGAAACTAAAGTCTTTCCGTAGCAAAAGTACTGTATTGAAGAAAGTACTTGCGACATTGTTGGAACTTTTCAACGCCCCCAGTGATTCGGCGCCTCGGGGATTTGAACCCCTTGTTACCCCCTGGACCAGTTGCCTCTAGGTATTGTTGACTGCTGAACCAAGATTTGTCATTCCAAGGCAATTAGATAAAATTAGTTCTGCAATTGTATATTTTCTTATACCAGTTTTTTTTAAGGAAAATGTTAGGTACCCGGTATGGATCTGTAGGGACCTGATTTCTCTGATTCTAGGGACCCCATTTTCTCAGATTTTAGGGACCCGATGATAATTTTCTCTGATTCTTAAAAAAAACTGTTTATGCTGTACCAACAGTTATTCAACAAATAGAAGAATTTGAGAGACCTTTGTAAACAGTTTGGCAAGTTTCCAGGCCATTACTGTTTATTTAATTAACACAAAATGGGAGTTTCGAATATTTGTCCTGGAAACGGACTCATTTTTAGACAAGCATGGAGCTTATAACATTGCCAAGTCTCATGACAGTGTTACAGAAAAGTTCAAATTAGCATGAAAAGTAACGACATTGGCGTCAGATAATGCTACGTCTATGGCTAAAGCATTTCAAACCTTTTGCAACTCTTGTGCTTTATTGTGTTATCACTTATCTTTTCATTAGTTATTTTTACATGTAGCCTACTCGCCAAGTGGTTGCTTTTCAATGCAAAAGCAAAAACGTTCAAATTGCGAGAGAAAACTAATTTGAATCTTGACCTGGCACCAAGGTCCCGACATGGGGAAGTGCCGCCCCGGGGCGAGTCGAAAAGTGCCGCCTCCCACCACCACTACCACCACCTGCTACCAGCTATACCTTCTTTTCACCAAAAGTGCCGCCCCCACCAAAAAGTGACGCCTCGGGGCATTGCCCACCTGCCCCCCCTCTTGTCGAGTCTCTGCCTAGCATCACTTCAGGAATCATATCCACCATATTCTCTCAAAATGTGTTTGTAATTTCGATTTGTAATTAATTACAAGTTTAAAGAATAATTGTAATTATAATTGCAATTTGCGATTTTTAGCGCAGAGTATTATTGTAATTGCAATGTAATTGAAAAATTTGAGGAAGTAATTGTAATTTTAATTATAATTGAACAGATTTGATGTACTTCATCCAACTCTGCACTGTGTACACACCAAGCAAAAAAAAGCAAGAAGTGCTGGGAAAGTGTTTTGCTCCTCTCAAGGTTGGACACGTACTAGCACCGGTTGTGTGATGCTTTTCTGTATGGCTATCCATTGTCTGTGCCCTTGCGAATGACGATACGGCTGTAGTGAGGATAAAGTGCTTTGCTCCTCCCAATGTTGGTCATGTGCAAACACTGTTTCTGTAATGTGCGCTGATGTATAGCTAACCACTTTTTGTGCTCTCCTGTCTGTGATATGGACCATGAGTCCGCAATGGAATATTATCATTATTATTATCAATGTTGTTGTTAGGGTGTTTATAAATATATGTACTGCTTTTCGTGTGCAGTAACCCCAATCCAAAGACTTTCAGAATAATGTATTGGGTTTGGTGTATCCGTTCGCAGTCGATAAGATATATTATCATGAATGTAGACACCTACTCCCCCAGCATTTGTTACAGAATAAGACTGCAAAATATTGTTGCCCATGATATTTGGTGAGAAGGTAATGTTTTCTTTTTTCTTGATTTTAGTTTCAGTTACAGCAATTATCTTGGTGGATTGTTCATCTCTGACAACATTGTGGATAGATTATCAATATTTTTGCCTAAACTTCTTATGTTGACATGAAAATAACATATTTCTGCTTTTTTTGCTGTTCAGGAGATTAAATGAGTTGATATCATGATATCCATCTTTGGTTCATCTTCTATCTCAGGTAGGGTTTGATAGCTTATATCTTTACCATTATTTTCATTTACTGCATCAATGGGCAAAGAGTGTGATATGCAGACATCGCAATAAAATGGTGTTGAGCTTGGAACTAATTCCTTAAATTGTTTTTTACTTAAATTAGAGAAATTGCAATGAATCCAGTTGTTCCAGATATAACAATAAATACTTGTTATATCAGATTTAACTACTTTGTTACATTTTGGGCATATATTCATGGCCTCCATGACTATTTGCTAAATTATCTAGGCTTTTTGATTTTAGTTACCTTTAAGAAGTAGTTGATATCATACTTTACCAAGTCACTTTCTGTCTTGATAGCTATCACAGGAGACCCTTCTCTCCGATGCAGAAAAGTGTTACCTTGTTTTGTCCAGATGCATTTCGAGCTCTTCTTCTTGAGCATTGGACTGGACTTGGATTGGACTGGATCCGGATTATAGCATATTTTGTTGAATTTGGATTGGATCCGAGCTGTAAAGCTTTCAAAAAATTCGGGTTAGGACCGGATTTGGACTGAGGTAATGGAAAATAAATGGGGCATTTTTGTTTTGAAAAGGCTGAATTTTTCATATTTTTTGGACTCCATTTGGACTTGGACTTTACATTTTAAAAATATTTTGGACTGTGGTTGGACTTAGACTGGGTTTTACAAAGCAGGACTGGATATTGATCGCAAAATGTGACGGTTCGCTCATCTCTGCCGCCTACTCGCTAGGCTTGGCCCGGATCACGTGATTTTTATTCGAAAATTTTCAATCTATTTTGTTACTAAAAATCTTTTTTTTGCTCTATTCTGCGTGGTTACAATTGAAAATGTTCTCTCTGTTTTCCTTTTTTCTCACGTTTTCATGAAAGCCATAGGATATGTTTGGAAAAAGTTTGTTTAAATGTTTTCCAGCGGATGAATACTGTGTGAACAGTGAATGGAATTTTACAACATCTTCACAAACCACGTGTGGTTAGTGGTGCTGGATCGCCGAAAGGTGCACATTACTGGAACCGGTTGATCAACTCAGCAGCTAAGTTTCGTTCTTTGTTACGCATTAATCGTGGTAGTGCAAACCGCTTTCAAAAAATGAGTCGCCCGAAAGTATATTTCGACGTTACTGCTGGTGGCACTGCTGTGGGTCGTATTGTAATGGAGGTAAGTTACAATGTGATCACCTGGTCATGTCTCATGTCTGTATAGTTCAACTCTTCACGTCCTGTATTTCTTCATGTCTTCATCCTGTTTCTGTATCGTATGTGATGTTGCTATTGCTTTTTTGTTGGTGTTGTTGAACCATATTCATTGGACAATTGTCTTTCGTTCACCCTCACCAGACAGACATTTTGTACAGATGTTTATCTCTACTCTAGTCCCAATGTTTTGTTTCTTGTAAAAAATAAGATTGTATGATTTTGAATGATTACCATTTACTGAACTTATGAAGTGTAAGCCTGTTTTTGCTTTCGGTTTTTAGTTTCTGGTTTGGGCCAACATTAACACTTAGGGATAGCTTAAAACTTTATATTATTCTAAAAAAGGCAGTGTCTATTTTGCTGCCGGGATAGCAGCAGCAAAATGCTTGGTAGAAAGGAAGTGAACGTAACTAAAAGATAAACGTACAACCTACCCCTAACTTTGAGAATTGTAGCCCTAACCAAACGCTAAGAGCTAACAGTAACCAAACCCTAACCTAACACTAAGCTAACCTAACAACACTAACCCCTAAATGTAACACCTTAGTGGAGCCTAAAAAAAGCAAAGAAAAATAAAAAAAAGTTGGCAAGGTGAGACTGGAACTGAAAACCATTGGCATAGCAGCTGAACAAATAACCATTACACCACAAGCAGGACAGTGTTTTCTTGATAAGTGACCTTTTTCTTGGTATTGTGTCATGCCACAAGACCGAATCTTCGACTGTCGGCACAATTGCTCCAGCTGATCTGTTGCTGCTAGAATATTGCTGGTAAAATAGACACTACCTATTCTAAAATGCTGTATATTATATACAGACACTACCTGTTCTAAAATGCTGTATATTATATTATATATATATATATATACTATATATTTCATATTCCATGTGTTAATGATGGACAACACTAATTGGAGGGCCATGTTTCCCAATGAAAAACATGAACTGTTGGTGGGCTGCACAGAAGACAAGACAGAAGGGCGGGCTGCACAAAAAGACGGTGCAGCAGGCTGCGAAAAAGGGCGGGGCGGCCTGCAGAAAAGGGCAGCCCTGGCTGCAGAAAATGGCAGCCCTCTGGACTGCCCTTTTCCGCATCCCAGTTTAATGTGCAGCCCGCCGGCATGCTTTTCTATGCAGGTCGCCACCCTGTGGATAATTCATGTTTTTCATTTGGCAACACGACCCGCCGGCCTTCCGTTTAGTGTTATCCGTTAATGACCACCAATTTCCATATCATGTGGTTGGTTTGTGATGTAATAACTTGCATTCATAATTACAGCTTCGTGCTGATGTCGTTCCAAAAACAGCTGAAAATTTCAGAGCTCTTTGCACTGGAGAAAAAGGTTTTGGATACAAAGGTTCCTCATTTCATCGTGTTATTCCAAACTTCATGTGTCAGGTTTGTGCTTTAAGAAAACCGTGTCTAATGTTTTGCTGTTGCAAATTTTTCTGAAAATTAAGAAAAATTCATGAAAAACTGCAAGTGGTGCTCGATAGTGAAGTTTTGGCCAAATGCTACTTCACCACCAATTCGCCTGGAAAATAGAATTAAAAAAAAACATGTAGATGTAGGGGGACTCAGTCATTACGGTGCACTAACAACGAATAAATACATTAAAGCTGTCATTGGCGAGTGAGTGTTTATAAAGTTATGCTGAATAGTATGTATGATTGTATCTCATCTTGTATTGTATGATCAATGTGTAAGGTAGCTTTACCACATTCACTGCCATGTAATGCACAGTCATAATATGGCATGGTAGGTAATTACAGTAACAGTACAAAAAAATGAAAACTCAGGCAAAGATATGTACACAAACAATCCAAAATGGAGTCACAAAGAAATGTATCATATAACAAAAATAAAAAACGCAATAGACATCAACGTAACACAGATGATGGTGGGCAAGCAATGGGTGAAGAGATGAGGCATGTACAGATGAGCAGGTGAAGAAAGCAAGCAGCAATAATGGTTATGAGGCAGAGGGCAAGGCATTTTAGTACAACATTTCATTGCAAAAACAAGCAGCATGGGCAGAAAACAATGTTTATAAATACACATCATGAAGAAAAGTGGATTTATCCCCAGACCATAATTGGGTGGGTTGCATGGATGAGTTGTTCCCAACCAGATGCATGGTGTCACCGAATGAAGTTGAAGACAAAGGGATGTGAGCAGGTTACAGTAGTATTAGCAGTATATAATCATTATTAATTTCAATAAGTATTAGGTTCATGAAAAACAAAACAACCAAAAAAGGGTTTAGTAAGAGAATAATTTAGTTCTAAGGTATAGTTTCACGAAAAGTCATAGCTTATCTATGTAGACTACCCATTTATTTCACAAATGTAACTGGTGTCATGTCATTGACACTGCCATTCAGCATTATGTGACTGTGGGCCTAGGAATTAGGCTGAAGTCAATGTCTGTGAGGTCTTTGAGGTGAACATCACTTCGTTTGCCTTGAAATCCGCGTATTGCAGCAAGGGTGCTCCTCAAAAGAGCAAACCTGAGCTTTGTCCTTATGTACGTTATGACAGATGCATACGGCTCCCTGCGTTTTTCAGCTATTTTTTCTGCCAGCCTTTTGGTTACTCTGTTGCATTCTGGTGCCATCCTTCCAGTTGTTGCCAAAATGCGAATTAGGGTCAGATCACTACATGTAGTCAAAGATATATACTTTTTAGCTATGCCTGACATATTTAAAGATCTCAGCTAAACAAGGAAAGTCCACAAATTTTTGAAATACATCAAATTATACTTATTTTAATTTTTTTGGAAAGAGAAATCTGTAGATACTCGAATCATGTTTCTGTGTCAAGCATGAAAAAAGTTAGAGCCATTTTCATATTAAAAAATTCAGATGATTTTGGTAACATGCTCTCTTATCTAAATGAATTGAATTTTGATTGCAAAAGTGTTCCCACTTAAGTTTTCTTCATGTCTAAAATTTTTCACATTAGATTCAACTACAAAACCTAATTTCTAAGTATTCAGCAAAACCCAATGAACACTATCACAAAAAATCATAATTTTTGTGTAGTCACAGGAGTCATCACTGGTCAGTGTACATGATCTCTAATGCAAAAGTTCCACATTCATAATCAAAATAAACACCCAAATGCAGTGAAAACACTTTTAATAGGGATAAACAAAAAATAATTTTCATTTAATACCGTGAGAGCCAGGGTACGATACATTCATACTTTAAAATTGCCTTAAAACCAGTAGTTGTCAGTTGCCTTACCAACGCCATACCTCCTCCGCCAATTGCACTAGAGAGCTGTTCAAACCCCCAAAAGATTCAGCCAGTGTTCTAGTCAGCAATGAAAGAAATTTTTGGTTGGGGGTTGCGGATTTTTTGTGAGTGATGTCATAAGTGAATTAGTTCTTAGGCCATTTTGGCTCATGTTACCTGGCCTAGGGCCCAACCGCTAGGTCAGAAGTATTTTGCTGAAGTTTTCATTGGAAACTAGGCTCGAGTCAGTCTTTCGAGCCTTTGATCAACTTTCCAGCATTTCTGGTGCAAAAGTCATGATCTAAAATAAACAAATTAATTTACCTAATAATAGTGAAATATTTTTATTACTTTAGATCATAACTTTTGAACCCAAAACCTCAGCAGGTCATCCAAAGTATCAAAAGACTTGGATTGTAGTCTTTCCAACAAAAACTTCAGCGAAATAATACCATCTAATGGTTTGGTACCAGGTAAAATGGGCTAAGGTGGCCTAAAGTCCTCCACTTGTAACGTCACTCTACATCTGCACCCCCCAACCAAAAAAATTATTTTCAAGTGCAGACTTGCCACGTCTTTTGAGCCTTTGAACAGCTCTCTACCACTTTTGTTGACGCCAGTGTTATGCGAGCGCGAAGCCACGTGGTATCCAGTTGTTTTGGCGTGAGCCACTCGATTTAGACCAGATGTGAAAGTGTTAATAATTGAGGTGATGATATATGTTTGTCTGCAGAAAAGGAACAGGCAACTGCTTGACTGTATGCACCCTTTCCAAAATCTAGCATTGAAGAATGTGAGGAAAAGCAATAGGTGTAAACTAGTGGTAACCAAACAAGGTTTTAAAAAATTAAATCCATCATATGTTAGTCACCCTAAAATAAGAAAAAGCATCTAGCTACTGCATTTCTACAGTTTTTTAAAGTTTAACTTTTCTGATGCCTCCCTGCCTTGGATGCCAGTGTCTACTGTCCATGTTTTGCATGAAAGAGATGCGCAAGTGTGGAAGGTTTCATCATTTCGGAGCATGCTGAAAGGGCCGCGGCAGCTGTTCACTACATGGAGCTACAATAAAGCCACGTTCCAACTATTTTCTGTCATGTTGCTTGACAAATTCTCCTTTTCAGTTTTCAGTTTCTCCTAGTGTCAACAGATCTGCACATACTCTTTTGCAGTATGTTGTAAATTTGAAGTACTGACACTTGCTTCATGTCCGCTTAAACATGATGAGAGCCAGTGCAGGATATTACCCTGGCAATGGGCCTAAAACAACCAGTCTTTGGTTGCTTTACCAACCCCATAGATCCTGTGCCAAATTGCGCTAGAGAACGGTTCAAATTCAGATTTGGCAAGTCTTCTAAGTCTGCAATGAAAAAAAAATTTTTGGATGCGAGTTGTGGATTTTTGTGAGTGATGTCATAAGTGAAGTAGTTTTATGACCATTTTAGCTGATGTCACCTGGCCTAGGGCCCAACCGCTACACCAAACAAATTAGCTGAAATTGGAAACTAGGTTCGAGTCCAAGTCTTTTGAGCCTTTGATCAACTTTCTAGCGTTTCTGGTTCGTGACTCTTCGAGCCGGTCTATGAATATATCGTACCCAGTTTTTGGCCTAAGACAAGCAGTTTTCGGTTGCCTTACCAATGCCATAGCGCTGGAGAGCTGTTCAAGCGCTCAAACAGATCGGCCAGTGTTCTAGTCTGCACTTAAAAAAAACTTTTGGTTGGGGCTTGCGGATTTTTTGTGGGTGACGTCATAAGTGAAGTAGTTTTTGGGCCATTTTGATTCATATTACCTGGTTTGGGCCCAACCGCTAGGTCAAAGTATTTCGTTGAAGTTTTCATTGGAAACTAGGCTTGAGTGTAAGTCTTTTGAGCCTTTGATCGACTTTCTAGCGTTTCTGATTCAAAAATTGTGATCTAAAATAAACAAATTAATTTATTAGGTAATTAGTCAAATATTTTCATTACAGATCAGGGGTTCCCAACCTTCCTCTTACGATGTACCCCTTTAGCATTCTGGCAGATGAGCATGTACCCCTTCAGCAGTTCAACAAACTACCATGTACCCCTTCAGCATTTCGACAGATGAACACGTACGCCTAACGTTTCTCATGACAAAATATTTTGTCATTATTCACAGATGTATTTGACAATGAGCGTATAAGGATTTTTGATTGTATCATTCACTGATATATGTTTTAAATGTAAGAATCTGTTTTATTGAGTGACATATTGATATCTCTGTGTACACAGGCAATTTGAAACATTAAATCCCCATTGCACATTTTGTTAACACTTTGACACCCGGGTTAATTCAAGCGGTTCGCAAAAAAACAGCTGGATCGCACGTGGCTTTGCGCAGGAATATCTCTGCTCCTGTACAGGTTACCAACCTGGTCAAAGTGTCAAAAGATGCGGCAGGTCTTGTAGTTAGCACTCGAAAAACATTTTTTGGATGGGGGTGCGGGTTTTTTGTGAGTGACGTCATGCTGGATGTTGTCTCATGGTGATCCAGCCACAGTTTTTAAAAGAAAATCTTGTTCAAAACACTACTTGAAGTTTTATGAGTTCCACCTCTGCTTTGTTTAACTTGTTGTTTTGATCATTAGTAATACATTAACAAACTTCGTAGACTGAATTATCCGGTCATTTTTCACTTGGAAACAAAATTCATATATTAGCATACAACTGTTTGTGTACCCAAAAAAAGCCAAAAGTAACTCGAAATTTAACGTGCTACAAGACATTAATTGCCAAATCTGGAATCAGCATTCAAAAGTTACCTAAAAAAGTGATGTCATATTCTCGTTTAATACAAAAAGTGTTTTGTTGACCTGTGTTATCAGTGTTTGAAACACAATGCCACAATCCCATTAAATGCTGCACCACTAGCAAATTAAAACCACTTGTCTAAAAGTTTCCTGAGGCTCCCAAGCACTCTCAGCAGTCTTTCAATAAAACCAGTAGCATAGCCAGCCTAAAAATGGAGGGGGGAAACTGTTAACACTATTTCGTTTGGGATACAACCTCTTAAAGCATAAAACGACTGTATGTTCTAAAAATTAGGGGGGAATGGTCCCATACACGCCCTGGCTACAAATATGAATAAAATCTCTAATATTTTGTGTAACAGACTTCATTCTGCAATAAAACAAAACATGTGAGTTGACTTGTTAAAATTTCTTAGTGCAACTCTCTCACAAAATTGTAAATCTGGTTTGGCTCCCTTCAGCGAAAACGTTGAGAACGACTGGCTTAAACAGTGTAGGAGCCGCAGGCATGCCATGATTACATAATTTAAGATAGGAATTGCTCGACCCTGCAGTGGGAGTTGCATACAATCTTGACATAACACTTGTGTTAGATTATTAAAATTTAGTATCCATAGCATATCTTTAGTTTGGTGTCTACAAGTCTCTCATTGGTCTACAAACTACTATTTGGTTGTTCGTTCAAAACTCTGTTATGATTTTCCACATGCCGGCGATTGTTGCGAAGCTTCATGTGAGCAGTCTGTATTACTCAATTAATCTGAAACTCAATGTAGTAAAAAGATTTCTTGTAAATGGAATACAAATTTTAGAAGCCTGTTAACATTTTCGCAGCCAGATTAATTCAAGCGGTTCGCGCAAAAACAGCTTGATCGCATGTGGCTTTGCTGGGGAATTTCTCTGGTCTGGTAAGCTGTACAGACACGGTAAAAAGCTCAAAAGACTCGGCAAGTCTTGTAGCTTGCGCTCAAATTTTTTGGTTGGGGGGTGCAGTTTTTTTGTGAGTGGCGTCATAAATGGATGACTTTTAGCCACCTTGGCCCACTGGACCTGGGCCCAAACCGTTAGATAGTAGTATTTCGCTGAAGTTTTCATTGGAATCTAGGCTACAATCTGGGTCTTTTGATACTTTGGATGACCTGCTGGGGTTTTGGGTTCAAAAGTTATGATGGAAGTTAGTAAAAATATTTGACTAATTAGATAATTAATTTGTTTATTTTAGATCATAACTTTTAAACCAGAAATGCTAGAAAGTTGATCAAAGGCTCAAAAGACTCGGACTCAAGCCTAGTTTCCAATGAAAACTTCAACGAAATACTTTGGCCTAGCGGCTTGGCCCTAGGCCAGGCAACATGAGCCAAAATAACCCTAAAACTACTTCACTTATGACGTCAGTCACAAAATCTGCACCCCCAACCAAAAATTTTTTTTCGAGTGCAATCTAGAAGACTGGCCGATCTGTTTGAGCCCTTGAACAGCTCTCTAGCACAATCGTACAAATATATTGCAGACCAGCTCTCAAAGTGTTAAGAACCACTGGTATAGTCCAGCGGTGGAATTTTGCCAATATGATATACTTCAGCAACATTGCAAAGTTCATCAGTGGATTTCTAGTCCCAAGAGAAAATGTGGTTGTATGCTGAGAAGTGATACAGAAAGCTGCCCTTGCGTGACAGACCCCTTTTTTCCTGGCTAGATGCGCCATTGCCCATGGTACAAAAGAGCACCCATGCTTTTGGTACAAACGTGAAGCCTACTTGTTCAGATGCCTGCCTCTTTTCCCTTGCTGGTGGTACAGACGATTGTCAAGTCTATACCCATGCTGGTGGTACTGATGCTGCTGATCTTCACTGATTAATTTGGTTTTTGCAGTTTAGAGGTTATTTGGTATCAAGCTTTGTCAATAAAGGTATGTTCTGAGGACTTTATTACACAAAAATAAAGCAATCCAAAGTTCCAAAATTGTATTGTAACTCACACTTTCCATCAGATCAGTTTTACAAACTCATTCAGTTGGTCATGTTATGCATAGTGTGTAGCAACTGCAAGTAAGTTATAATGCTGTAATAGGCAGAAGGGATTAGTTAGAAAGTCGCTTAAGATTTAATGAAAATCAATGTAGTGGATGTAAGGCAAAATCAGGGAAAATGGTGCTGTGCAAATGTCATTGAGGTTGATATCAGAGGTTTCAATTTGAGCAGGTTGTGCTATGCTTTTGCAATAACAAACCAGCTACTTATACTAAGAGGAAGTTTCACGATTAAGGGTTTGTCAAACATGTGCTGAGCTCACAACAAACTAATTTTCTTTTGGAAATCCCCAGTGTTCAATTGCTCTATTATAGAAAAAGTGGTTAGGAAGATAGTTGGTCAATTGCATTATATGATGTGTATAAATATGTAAAGACTATTAAAAAACAATTGCTCTTAAATCTGCAAAAGTACCACAATTTTAACATAGTTCTATTTCCAGGGTGGTGATTTCACTAGAGGAAATGGTACTGGAGGAAAAAGTATTTATGGTGAAAAGTTTCAGGATGAAAACTTCCAACTGAAGCACACTGGACCAGGTTTGCAAAGTTGCTTTGTCTTTGTGATTATGTCAAACGTACGTTGCAGCAAGTATGCTTTCATAGGAATGTGCTTGTTTTAATAAGGGTTTCATTTGTAATTCTAATAACTAATATAGAATTTCAGAATTACACAATAAATGTGTTTGACAGAAACAGATGTCAATAACACAAGCCTATCTTAGGCATCAAAAGGCGTCAATAGTACTGTGGGTATAGACTTTTATCATATGCTATTGTTTACGTTATTAGTTTATTGTGTATAACGTCTTCACTCCCACATGAGGTTTAAGCATACATAGCAATGGCAACACACCAATACATAATTGAATTCGTGAAAGTAGTAGAAAAGTATATGCTTGATAGCACTAATACATTTACTTAGGTCAGCCATGTCCAACCCAAGTGACTTACTGAGCCAAAAATTATGTCACTGTCTTAACCAGGGCCGCACCTTGAGTAACATACTAAATGAGGGCCGCACATTGAATGGCTTACTTTGATTTTAATAAACTAAATTTGGCTTTTACTAATTTAATTAAAGCCTTCGAATCCTAAATGCAATGGGGCAGACGTGATACAGTGGCACTGAGGACCATCTGCATCAATAATGTCGAATTTAAGATTATCAAAAAGGACAGGTTGTCAGTAATTAGGATACTTTTACTACAGTGAAAACCTTAACTGGGCCGCAGGAAACCTTCGACTGGGCTGCATGCGGGCACGGGTTGGACATAGCTGACTTGGGTGAAACACAAGCATAAAGGGCATACACATAGATGACGGCAACGCATTATAATGTAGTGCTGTGATGACTTTTAAAATGTGCTGATTTATAAAATGCATGGGGTGATGGGAGGCTGCAAAAAAACGGGGGTCATTTACGCAGTAGACCTCCGAAGGACGAAGCTACTTTTCACGTAAAGGGAACAGTTCATAGCAGTAGGTAAATGTCTTTGCTTCGAATATAAAGTATAATATGCAAAATGCGGTTGTATGGTTTATTGAAGCAAGATGCGTTGCAGGCAAGGTCAAGCCACCAGAAGAAATTGGTTTAACGTTGTCACATCAAAAATATGCTGTTTTCACATATTTGCATGTTCGTGAAAGCTAGAGAGGAAATGCGTCAAAAGTTATAGTGCATCATTGCAATGGTGCCATGGGTGTTAAACAGGTTAAAAACTAGGCGTCCAAACAAACATTGAGGAAAGACTTCTCAGTCGTTATAACAGTTAATTGCTTAAAGTATATTCTTAACTGTTAAAAATTCGACACTCAAACTCATGGAACTTACTGGTGGTCTTCAGGGTTCCCATGTGCTTTTGAAAGTATTGAATTATGAAATCGGTTTTCAAGACCTTGAAAAAGTATTAAATATGGCCAAAATGTACATGAAGTATTGAAAAAGTATGGAAAATTCCAAATTCAGCCGTTTGTTTATTCTAATTTTGTTCTTTACCGCTGATGGCAGTTCTGCAGATGTTTTTGCAATGTGAAATTTTTGAAAAATGAATCTAAAGGATGGTATTGAAGTCGTTCAATTTGGTATTGAAAAAATATGGAAAATGGTTTTGGAAAACGTGTGGGTTAGTAAAATGCGTGCAAGGGTGGAATACCCTACTTGACTTTGTCTGTCATTTGTTGTAAAACATTCGATGGATGGTTTGTGTGTACTTTGTAGGTTTTTCAGAAAATTAGTACAGTTAGCTTTCAAAACGGCGATGGCGTTGCACAACGCACTTCAATCTGTGACGGTAGAGCTTTTGGGACTCAGCGTGGCTTCGAGTATCAATCAAGTCATAAACAACTTTTCTATTCTTTGACACCTTGGTCTGTGCATGATATCAGAAAATCACCCAAGTTTGTTTTCGGTCATAGCATGAGGATCAAGTTACGCGTTTGGCTTATGTTGCAAGTGGGTAAGCTTGCACTTAAAATAATTTTGCGTAGCATGTAACTAACAGTCGTGAGGGCGTATTGGTTTGTTAGGCACTTATGTTTGCAATTATGCTTACAGGTATTTTATCTATGGCCAATGCTGGACCCCATACCAATGGCTCACAGTTCTTCCTTTGCACGGTCAAGACACAATGGTATGCTCTTTATGTATCCTACTTACGTTCACAGATACATAAATTTTTTTTAACTCAGTACTTCTCTGCTAAATCTATGGATCTAATTTCTGCGTTGTACTTCTCTGCTGAGTCTGTGGATGTAATTTCTGTGTTGTAAGCTGTGCATGGTATAGAGGCGTGTGTTCTCTTCGTTCTTGTATTATCGTGTGCAGCGGCACTAGCGCGTAACTAGGCGCTGTGTTACTTCCTGCTGCTCGTGACGGTGTCATCACATGTTTCATGGAGCATCATAGTGATCGGCAGTGTCTCGTGTTGTTCACTTCTTTATAACAGAGGCGTAACGAGGGGGAGCAATGGGGGCGCCAAACTTGCTCCTTGTCCCGGGCGCCGTTCAACCCCGTTACGCTCCTGCTTTATAAGCACTGTTTTAATTTACAAACACGCCTCGTATATGTTCCGTTCACACATTTCCGCTCCAGTTAACATCCAGCGTTGTATGTATCCAGGCTAGATGGAAAACACGTCGTGTTTGGATCGGTGGTCGAAGGTATGGACGTCGTCAAAAAGATCGAAAGTTATGGGTCAGATTCCGGGAAAACGTCCGCGAAAATTGTGGTTACAGATTGCGGTCAGCTTTGCTGAACGGGCTGCTCGAACGTCGTACCCACCTGTATCCTGCCACATCTTCGTGAACAGCACACCCAGCGCGGGGACTGGGGCGTCCATTCCATACGCTGCTTTTTATATGGATAGATAGTCGGCTTGAAGCGTTTGTAATAATGTGTTTTTGGTCGTAAACAACATCATTAAATGTAACTGGCTTGTGACGTAAACATCGGTAATATTTCAAGGATATACAATGAAGGTTCATCCAATAGCTCAGCGCTTTTCAAACTTTTTTATGTTACGGCACACTAATACATTCTGAATTTGGCTGCGGCACACATACTTTATGAAATCGAAAACCTACTTTTCACAAACCTTCCAAGAGAGCTACTTATAAGGTTTTGTCAAAACAAAACTTCGCGACCCACTTCAGCGGCACAGAGTTTGGGAAACACTGCGCTAGCTTAAGGTTTTGCAAATCGGCAGAATGTCAGATTTAAGAAACATGAGCCAGGAGCAGGGTTGTAGAAAAACCCACCCGGGTTTTTTTTTGAAAAGCCCACTTTAAAAACCCACTTCATTTTTTCTTTTAATAAATCTACTAAGAAGTAAAAAATATAATAGACAGCCCACATGTATAGTTAGCTTTAACTTTTTTTAATCAAACAAAACGAACAGCAATGAAATTTGACGATTTAAAAAGAAAATTGAACAGTTTTTAATAATTGTCCTCAGCTCTGCACTATCAGTATATTTCAACCAATACTTCTGCCTTATGTGCATCTCAACTTTTTCTGATTTTGGACCATACCAAATCATATGTTGGAAAAAAACACTCAAAATCAGGGGTCACCAATGTGGTGCCCACGGGCACCAGGTCGCCCGCAAGGACCAAGCAGGTTGTCCGCGGGCATAGGCGTAGCCAAAAGGCATGGCCATCAAATTTCTAGCATTTCTTGTGGTTTTGCGCTTTGAGTGGTGTTGTCCCAAACAAAATACTGTTGCTCGCCGAAACTCAAAGTATTTGTCCCGAAAAAAAATTTTAGGCTGGCTACGCTACTGCCCGCGGGCCTGATTTAAAAATTATAATCATGATCAGGGTCTCCACATCGCGGAATATCTTAATTGTTAATACTAAAACAAAGGTAAATTAAGCAACATTTTTATTCCAGAAGCGTGCATCAAACTGGTAGCGCTTTGCATTAATCGTCACGTAAGAAGTAGCTCTCAGCATCAAGAACGTTGGTGATCCCTGCTATAGATGCTGAACTAGCAGGGCATGCAGATAAACTGCAGAGTTTGTGCGGAAATCGTTTTTCTTTGTTTGCTGTGAGCATTCTTGCCAAGCCATACCACTTTGGAGTGAATTGACCAAAAGTTTGCAAAAACAAAGGTGAAGTACATTTCTTCACCGTCGAATTTGAATGGCATAATAGGTATAACAAGTTATTATTGTGTAATTCTGAAAATAATGATATTGCATGATGCAGTAAAAGCATTGAAGAATAAGGTTTTTCCGTAAAGAAAGAAGAAAATCTTGTTCATTTTGAAAAAAAAACAGGTGTGTTGTTTTTTTTGAAAAAAACGTTTTTCTCAACCCTGGCCAGGAGTCAAAGTTACCGCACCAATGTTTATATATTGTTCATTTGTCTGCCTTTGAAATGTAAGATGTTATGCAACAGACCAGCGAAGCTTCGAGCCAACGTCGTTCATTACTAAGGTATCGTTTGCCCCCGGTGACCCGAAACAGTATCTCCCATACACTTGTATTTCCACCTCAATATTTCAAGGGTTCGCAGGTTTGAAAAAACATCAAGGAATTCATATCGACACCGGGGTTTTGCAATTGACACCCTCAGTGACGTTGCTGCATGCTTGCCATTATAAACAATATGGGAACTTTTCGTTCATCAGTAATGATTTTCGCAATTTGGCGTGTTGATTATGGGAGTCCAGGCCTCCCTGATTTAAAAGGGTCCCAATATCATTTTTAGTGTGTCGATATGGCAAAGTTCCTTTCACCTAAACTTTGTGTCCCAGAGCGTACGCGCGTTGCTCCGTCCTTCACTGATGGCCAGGCCCGACGCCAGGATTTAGCAGAAGGGGGGACATTTTTAAAATACAGTATTGGATGTATGCAGCAACCGGTGTGCCAAACGTGAAATGGGGGGGGTGCGGGCACCACTGTCCCCCCGCTGGGACGACCGTGCTGATGGCCGATGCGAAACGTTTACGTGACATGACAAATTAGGCAACCGTCTGCTTTCGGCACGGAGGCTCGGATTGGTCGTGTACGCAGACGAACATGTTTCGCGTTTGATTTTTCATATTGCTCGCACAAGAGATTGACTTCACATTCACAAGTTTTTTAGGATTTGTGAAGAAACGGCATTCCAGGGTTTAACGATCACTAATGAAGTCACGTATAGTTCATCAACCGCGCGGGCCCGTAGCCAGGTTGTAAGGTTCGGTGGGGCCAAGTGTAGTTTTAGTTTAATAAAAAAATTCCTGGGCAAGACAATTTGGAGGCAACAGCCTCCCGTGACGGCGGGTCTGCAAATGCGGTTTGGTTAGCAAACCCGCAAATTTGTCCCGTCGAACGTGGGAGTGACCAAAAACCAAAGTAACAGATTAATCGCCCTGGTTTGTGATCCTCAGAATACCACTTTGTGTAGGAATCTACCCAACGGATATAACATCGTGAATTAGCCAACACAGGGACTTAGAGCCTTATATATGGGTTCATTATGCCAGCAGCTCGGGACCAAGCACCACACCTGAAAAAAGTGGAGAAACATTTTTCACGTTCTCCTTTAAAATGAGTTTGAAGCTGTAAAAGCCGCCATCTTTTTGGATGCGTTCCACACCTTTTTTGTTTGCACTACATCCCTAGAAAAGAGTATAAATCAGTGGTTCTCAACCGCCAGTGCCGGTCCACAAAACAAGCTACATTTTCCATCAAGTACTATTACAGATTTTCTTTAAAGTAACTGAAAATGGTTAGCGTTCATGTCGAATTCGGTAAAATCCTGGCCAGTGACATGCGGTTGAATGGACCGGATAGTTCAGTTTCGTTTATACTCGGATTTGTACACCTTCCGGAGTGTCACCAGTGGTCGGCAGGCGCCCGTCTCTGCTTTCTCGTGCCAAGAGGCACGCGGCTGGTTTGGCAGTGATTGCTGCACTGGTGGTGAGTCAATGGTAGCACGCACGTGAACCGTTTCCTTGCATCCAACACCTAGCAGGAGACATGCACAGACAGGTCACACAAGTACCGTTTAAAAAGTCTTCAGTGTGACCTGACGGAAAATCGAACCAAACCTACCCAGCTTTGGTGGCGCGTGCTCTGCTCAACCAACCGAACCACAGCCGATTTAGACTGGATACACGGGTGGCGGAACCTTTTTCAAAGTGGGGGGGGACAAGTGCACGTTGAAAAGAAATAATAGCAAATTTTATGGTTTGAATTGGCAACTGTGACGTCCAGTGGCGTACGCAGAAAATTTTCATGGGGGGGGGTTCAAAGTGCCAAAATATTTCTTTGCACTAAAATCAAAAGTATGATAAGAAAAAATATAAAACAAGCACCAATACAATACGTAAACGTTGTCAAGCAACAAAAACCGCCTTGAGCTTTTCAGCCGGCTGTTTGAGGAATCTCCTGCCCGGTTCTGCTCCCATCTCATTGCAATGATTCAGCTTGTACGTATCATTCAGCAATATTTGTAAAGCCACAACAGTGACCGACACCAAGCGAATCTATCGCAATTTATTGCGTAAGGAAACTAGTTTCGTGTATTACACATCTTCAGTCCTGCGCAAAAGTCGACATATGAAACAAGCAGTTATAAACACATATTTAAACGCCTGTTGGATGTCTCACTTAACCTGTTAATAATCTGTTCCGGGGAAGGAGTGTAATTTCGATAAATGCTTAACAATGCAAGCCCGTTCATTCTGGTATCACT
>Ga0210059_1004561_pt1 | contig 22375 bp, 16 predicted proteins | sample Ectturendosymbi2_FD_188042 | JGI IMG/M metagenome (GOLD analysis project Ga0210059, IMG submission 188042) | Ecteinascidia turbinata endosymbiont from Florida, USA - Sample 2 (SPAdes) (version 2) | ecosystem: Host-associated > Tunicates > Ascidians > Unclassified | place: Key West, Florida...
GCTATCTCGTCTGTTTGAATTACGGGATGAAATTCAGCAGTTTCTCCGTGAAGCAGGACATGAACTGGCTGAATATTTTGATGATCCTGAATTTGTTCAAGCCCTTGCCTATTTGGCTGATGTGTTCGCAGCACTCAATGAGCTCAACCGCTCTTTACAGGGAAGGAGAATTAGCATTCTGGATGCATGCGAGAAGCTGTCTGCATTTAAAGAAAAACTCTTGCTGTGGATTAGCCGTGTATAGAAAGGAAACTTGGTAAACTTTCCTTCGCTTGAAGAGACACTCACCGAAGATGCTTCCCTGCATCCACACTTTCAAAAATTGCTGAAGATCTGCAATTACTATGTATTTCATTTGATGGTTACTTTTCATGTGGAGAGCTGCAAACCTGTGACTACTGGATCCGGCACCCTTTCAGGATGAATTTGGAAGATATTGATGATGACAGTGACATAACCGAAGATCTCATCGATATGAGAAACAACTGTGGAATCCAAATGGAATTTTCCAATGGTAACCTGGGGCACTTTTGGGCTTCTCAAATGGAAACGTATCCTGTATTGGCAAAAAAAGCTCTCGATGTGTTGGTGCCTTTCGCGACAACTTACCTGTGCGAAACAGGATTTTCCTGCCTGCTTCACATCAATTCAAAGACGAGAAATCGATTGGATCCTCAGCACGACATGCGAGTAGCACTCAGCACCAAGACACCAAGATTTGATGCCATCATAAACAGGAAACAACAGCAAAAAAGTCACTGAACTTGTTGCTTAACCATGATTTCTTCACAACACGCAATGCGAAGGAGGCTAAATGTATGTAAATATTACTGTGATTTACTTTCTTTATTAATGTGAAAGTAATTTGCGTTTTAGTATTGTGTTATTTCGTTGTCAGTTATACGAATAAAGATTAAAGACGCACAATGGTTTTGTTTTTTACACGTTAGAATTTTTCAGCAATTCTAGAAGGGGGTGCGCACTGCTTGGTGATTTCAAAGGGGTGCGAACAAGGAAAAAGGTTAAGAACCACTGGTTTAATGCCCCGAATTGTTATCTTTCCCTTGTATTTTCCTCAGTAATTCAAGGCAATGCAGATACCTGCAACATGTGCTATGATTATTGTCGCATCGGCCATATATGCACAATAGGGTGGATGGGAATGCAGCAATCGATGGCAGGGGTGAACGAAACCGAAAAAAGTTAAGAAGCACTGCGCTATACGATGTGGTCACACCTTATTGTACCAAAAATTGCAAAAATATGAAGACGTTACGCTATTTAAATCGTAATGATGTCACAACGTGTCGACACTAATTTTTCAATACGGTTTGCCAATAAGCACACTTCCATATTTTTGAAATATAGCCTACGATAATGCTTTCATCATGACGCAATGTAATTGTTGGTGGTGAACCGTTTCGCAAGTTTGGCAAAGTTTCTCTCAATCACTTGGCTATTTTTCTTTTGATCACTGCTTCTGTAGCTTTGCACAACTTTTCAATACCCAGCTTCAGCTCTGGAACTTCATAAAACGCGATGCTGACACGCATGAAGTTGCTAAAATCTCCGACAATTGAAGACCTGCAGATAAGAAAGTAATTTTTCCATCGACGGTCAAGATCACGTGTCGTGCAGTGTTTACTATTGAAAACAAACACGAGTCAAATTTAGTCAGTTACTCACAAATCTCCTTTCAGAAAAGATACATTTTCAGATGATTTGGCTTCGTTCAAAACGCTTTCTGCTGAAATATCCTTCGGGAGCTCAATCCAAAGAAAACCTCCCTCAGTAGGATGCGAGCATGTAACGCCGTATTTCTTCAGCTTATCTTCAATTATGGTGATCGCCTCGTTCATTCTTTCCTGATAACACAACAGTTGACACAGCTGAGGTGTTGTGCGATATTTTTTGACATTTTTGAGAATTTTACGTCAGTAAATACGTCATGTATGGTGGAACTGAAAAAATCCGACAAAAATGTATTTTATCTTCGTTTCACTGGTTCACTGTCTTAGGGCTCTTTCATCGAATGTGTGCTGATGATGGAAATAGTTTTTCTCGAAACGTCCAAAATGATTTAATTTAAATTTCCTGTTGTTACCTTGTTCGTTAAGTGGACCAAAGAGATACAGTATGTGGAGCAGCTTCTCTACAAATTTAGCTGAATTTATTCGAGCGTATTTCTCCATGACTGTTTACTGCTATAGACTGCCGATTTGCCGCGATAGCATGAGTTTTGGCCGAGGGAAAAGTATTTACAAAAATAAGCAAAACACCCAAATGTTATCCCAAAACTGGTACACCTATTCTATGCAAGTTCTTTCTTTTAAAAGAAAGGCTATAGGCTATATGGAAAACTGCAATTCTTTCATACCCTTTTTGTTCTGCGTCCATTAGCGATTTTGAAGCTTTTTATTCTGTCTGTTAACAAAATGTCGAAAATTTAATACTAATAGGCTGTTAACTGACACTTCTGTTAATCAAGAGAATAGCTTGTTTGTACACATATAAAATAATAATTCTGCTGGACTTCATCAATAGCAAAACTGCACATCCTAAAACAAAGTGCTACTTTTTGTCTTTGGCAAAAGCTTCGCAGAGATTTGCCTGAAAAAGTAACTTTCTAACATTACGCACTTGCATCTTTCAATTCTACGCTGTCTGTTTTTGAATAAGTGACAGGCAACGTTACTGCAAAGCCAGTTACATTTCTGCACGAAACAAATCGTGTAAAACGTCGGACAGAAGCAACAAAATGCTGGACAGAAGCAGTTAACAATCTCTCGCGGTCTCTAGAAACTTGCAAAATGCTAAAAATCATTTTATCGAAGTTAAAATTTATAAAAATATCATAATCAGTGATACCATACCAAACCCTGTTTCAGCATCAACTAGGCTACCGTATGTGTAACATCTAACATGTAGCCTACAACTCTTCATGCAAAATGTGACAAACGCCCCTTTAGTTTTGAAACCTCTCCAAACACAAAAGCTCAAGAGAAAAATGTGGAGGGGACATAGAATATGATATGCCCGCAGTCTAAAACAAGTGGAGGGGACACGTCCTCCGTGTCACCCACCTAATTTCGCCCATGGTCAGTTTTGACAAAACAATTCATTTTGGATAATGTATGAAATGAATACCCAAGCTTCAGAGAAAAAAACAGCTCAACATTAAATGGTCGTGGATTTTCATTCTGATCACTCTCCTAATTTTCGTGAAGAACAGTTGCTGGTACTTTGCTTTACAATGGAACTTTAGCTCATTAGCCAAAAATTAAAAATTTGAAATATATGGAAAAAATATGAATTGCAAAAAAAATTAAGTATCGAAAAATCAATATTCCTGATGACATTGCTGTTGTCAAAATTTTGTGCCAAAATTCGGCATAACGTGGACAAACAATTGTCATATTCTTTGCCAATCATCTGGCAACCCTGCTTGGCGCTGATTCATGCGGCGTTGCTTCACACCAGCTACTGCAGTGACGAAATGTCGGATATTCTTATATCACAGCTGCAAACGTACGTGAAATTCCCTGTCGTCAAGTCTGATGGAATGCCAAAAGCACATAATAAAAGTCTGTGCAAATATTGCATTGGTGATAGACAGATTGCAGATACGTATTCAGTGAACTGATTTGTGAAACTGTGCGCGTTTGAGAACGTCAAGGCAAGGGGACGTTTAGCGTATTGCAGCCGCTGGGTGGGCGCGGTGTTGAATGCGCAAGGCACCACGAACGGGATGTGCGTTAAAAATAGCACCTATACGTACGTGGTGCGAACAACGAGGAACAGAGAGCATGGCGTGTGATATCTGTTGTTGCTTGCTGCCACAAGTGTGAACTGAAGGTTTGCGCGCTTTCCTCTAAGGCCCTCATGTCTCAACAGGCACATCTCTACCTCCGTTTATGGCTTTACGAAGCCATCAGAGAATTTTCCGGCGAGTGGAGGTTTGGCTTGTCACTACTTCTCGTCGTTCCCTTCTTGATAATTTGAAGCAAAGTTGCAGAAAATCAATGATATTGACTACACAAATTATTGCAAGCACACGCAAATTATATCTGTAACTCAAAATCAGTCAACAAAAGTTTTTTCATTTGTTGTTTTGTCGTTTTGATAGATATCATGACGATTGCCAGGGGAGGCACTGCCTGCCATACTCGCACTTCGCTGGATGGAACATTTTGTTGATTTTATTGAGCTATCGGCAAATGGTTATGTAACAATTTCGACATCATAACAAATTATGAACAAAGATATTCAAAAACGCGACTCTTTTGCCGCAATTTGTTACTTAGAATGCTTTTGAAAGCTTTAAAGAACTATGTGTGCTGAAATTTAATGGAAAATTACCTTTATAACACTTTCTGCAGAAGTTCTAGCAGTAATAGCACAAAAACAAACAATCACTGATGTAGTCTAAACAGGGGCATAACGAGGTTAGATGGTGCCCGAGGCAAGAAGCAAGTTTGGTGCCCCCATGTTCGAACCTGAGGTCTTCGAAATGTCATGACCCCGACGCCCCAGACATGCCTCGTGACCTTTTTTTTGAAGTTCGGTCTCAGGCCTTTAGCCTAGCATTGTTTAATGCACTATCAACACTACTTGGTTTAGCCCAGCTATGTCCAACCCAAATTGCTTACTTACCCAAAATTATGTGACTATTTTTACCAGGGCCGCACACTGAATGACATTTAAATGAGGTCGCACATTAAATAATTTAATTCGATCGTAGCAAACAAAATTTTGTTGAACTGAAAATACCGAAAGTGTTCGAATCTTAACTGCAATGGTAACGACTGTTTAGAACCTTTAGCCACTCCGAATGTTTGATTTCATAGGCAGGTTTAGTGTCAGTGGATCAAGGGTAGAAATCAGAAAACCAGTGGTGGACAAATGGAAAACTCTCAGCACGCGGTACAGACGTGATAAAGTGGCACTGAGAACTGCCTGCATCCAAAATGTCAAATTTAAGATTATCAAAATAAGGACAGGTTGTCAGCACGTAGGCTACTTGCACTACAGCAAAAACCTAAACTTTGGGCCACACAAACCCTTCGACTGGGTCGCAGGTTGGACATAGCTGGTTTAGCCCATGGATTCCCAACCTAGAGTACATGCACACCTAGATGTACATTTGCTTATCTGAATGGGTGCATTTAAGGTTAGCAATAGAAGGAAAAAATATATTTAAATATTATTAATTTCGCAATATTAATACATATATCAGTGAATATTATTTTCAAAAATCATTATGTACTTTATGTTAAATGTCTATATGAAGAACAAGTCATACTTTTTAAAATATTATTAATTTTCAATATATTTATGTTATTATTATTCAAACTTAGTTTATTTTTTCAAAAGGATGGTATTTTATTGCGTGTTTCTTGTGTTTTATATTACCATACTTCATTTCATTTTGCGCATTGTGAAAACAGGGTTGCAAAAATGTTCGGCGGGCCATAATTTGCCCATCTCTGTCCTAGGGCAAGGCAAAACAAAAACGTCAAAAATGAAGAAAACCTTTAAAATGACAACTCGGAAGTGTCAATGAATTTTTCTCAACCTTTGCGTAAATTTCTTACAAAATCAAGATGAAATCCTTCCACAGGAGCATATATCTCGTATATAAGTGATATCAGCGCTAAAAATGGATTTAAGCTGAAGTTACCAAACGCTGAATCCCTATGTCTCTAGTTTCTGTGTTGGCCTCAAACATTCAGGTCTCGCTTTTTTGAAAAGTCTCCGTTGCGATCTCAACCACATAACTGCGAAATCCAGCGTCTTCACGGATGCATTTCTTTGACTATTATTTGACGTTTATTAATGTTTTCTCATGTTCTGCTACAACGACAATGTTTATCCTTCAAAATACGTTATATCGCCGAAAGAAGCTACTTTTTAGCAGGTTTCACTTGCTAATGTTATATTTCTATAGCAACAGCAACGCGAGGAAAGAACGCGCAATGCAACGAATGAAGCTTTAGTTTGGAGAGCTACTGAGTTTCATTAAAAGTGTACGATTTTTTCAGCTTGCGTGTAAGTTTGAACCGTATCTATGTTAGGTTTGTATCTATTTAAAGTCTCACAACTCTGATCACTTTCGATTGATGTTCAGCAAAGACTGTATTTTTTGTGTTTATCTGTGAACTGTAGCAGTTGTTGAGTATTGTTTTCTATTTTCTTCGTCTTTCTGTGGTTGTGTGTAATTTTCTCACCGTCGCTGAATACATCTCTCTCTTTTCATGGTTGGTGGACAATTATATAACACAGCCGGTCACAGTCTATTCTTGTTGTGAAAACTGTGCACCCTTGTGAAATTTTCTACGCAAGGTATACCGCGTGATATAGGAAGGATCTGTCCCTGTTTTTGAACTGGGTAACGACACAAGCGTTCAAAAATAAGATTAATGTTAAAATACCCAAAGCCTTTAAATTCTTGTTTTGAGTCGTGAAATATTTCACACACACACCCTGAATTCCTACAAATATCTCATGATGAAATGTATATCAGGCTTCCTGGGATTTAACTTTACTCAAAGCAACGTCAGTGCCAAACACTACCTTGTAAGTTATCCGGAGCTTTTGCACGTGTTCGTCGAGCTTACGTCCATAGAGAACTTCAGACATTATGCAGGACAAGTAAGCGTTCTGTCCTGAACCGCTCTCGATCAGAAACGAATCCACCAAAGAGTCAAAGACGCGCTGCGGGAGCTCGTACCAGCCGAGCCGCAGGCCAGGCGCTGCAATCTTCGAAAAAGTTCCGTTTGAGACCACGTTACCTGCAGACCAAGGATAGGCAGCTTATTTGAAAATAAGATGTGTATATGATTTCTTATTTCCATAAAGCATTGATTCGTAATTGACAAATAATTTCGGGTACAAAAACATGTACGGTAATACAGAGCATCACTATTTGATTAATATCTGCTGAATAGCCTGATTCTAAAGATAGTAGAGCATGAACGTCTATGTGAAATTGACAATACCAGTATCATAAACAAATTCGCTGTCGCAAAATCTAGAAAATGTAATGTTAACCAGGAGGTTTGCTGCTTTTGACAATCGACTTCGACACTTATAACTGTGACTACACTATCTATATAGCAATGATTAATAAATTTGTTGATGAGTCGGAATTATTAAATTACTGTCTGTTTTGTATTTATGAGCTACAGTAATGTACCCCTTTTTGGCAAAAAATACGTATATACGTTTTTGGTGAAAAAGATATACAGCCCATAATGTCCACCAGTTGTTGTTTAGGATCACGTTTCTGGTACTTAGCCTGATGGTGGTCACATGGATGCCCAAAGAATTTATTATTTAACTGTTGTTCACTTGTTCAAGTGTATTTTTACGTTAAGGAGGTCCCCGCGCTGTTAAGATGCTACAGACCCCGCGCTTCCTTAAACCGGCACTGCCTCCAAGATGTTACAAAATGGCACTTTCCGATTTCTGGTTGGCGTCTACAAAAACACAGGGTAATTCTCACGCTTGCGCAAGTGAGGGGTCTACCAAGCACTCTATCTTACTTTTGAGACACATTCGCATACAGCCGGGAAACTTCGGATTTTATCCAGCATACCTCTGCCATTACGTCATTGCTTGGCCTTGTGCATATGGCGTTGGCTCTCATGTGCTCTGTGTGATTTTTATGTGCAGAATGCCACAGCAAAAGCGCATGAAGTAACCGAAAAAAACAAAAGGATAGAGATAGAGCATTAATCAACGCATTAGTCCACTGGAATTTTGGTGATGCTTATAACACATAAATGCGGACATGTGTCTCATTTTTCATTTGTTTATTTGTTTGTTTGATTGTTGACTTTGGTTTACTGAAACGGGTTGGCCAGGCGTAGGTACTGTGTCATCTCATGTTGTCAAGGCCTTGCAAGGCTTGCCTGTGTGGAAGCAGTGTTTCCAAACTCAATTTGGAATGGACTTTTAACGGTGAAAGTGTTTCCAAAATATATTTACGTGAAGACTGTTGACAGTCGAATAACTGTCTTTACTATGTCAAGTATTTGTTGTGTGGTAACGAGGTTAGCTGTGAGCTACTGTTGTCGTTTTTCCTAGGCGGCCTTGGATCGCGATATTGATTCTTTTGAGAAGTACCACGTATTTTTGAGCGTTGGTCCTGCTGTGGGGATGGCTGATTCATAGGCTGAGGGATGCGGATTGCTACAGTGCGAACTGGGTTTACGTTGATTGAACTCAATGTGAGATTTTTTGAGTTGTTCAGCATTTGGTGTTGTTAACTTAGTGCAACTTCTCTGTTGATATTTGCATTTGTGTTTTTCTGTTTTTTTTTGTTATGGTGTTTCATTTGTATTTTGTTGTTTTGCATGAACTTGTGGGGGCAGTGACTTAAATGACAGCTACGGCCGTCGCTTCCTGTCCCTGTATTCCTGATAAAGTATTATGTGCTTGGTCGGGATGCAGAAATAAACTGAACTGAACTGCGCTTTTGTGGCCTGCTAATAATCTCGACTATTACGTAATCAAGTGAGTTTTTAAAAGTTAGCAGGTGCGTCTCAAGACCACTCTAATCTTATGCTTTTGAAAACAAAGATATATTTTGCTGGTTCTTGCAACTGTTCTGCAGTCAATTTTTACCTGGATTTCAAACGTGCTTGGAGCCAAATTGCAAACGAAAAGTGGTGTGTCGACATTGTAGGCATACCGATTTGTCAAGCTCTCAAAGTCTTTGCCCAAGCTATGCGCAAATCTTCAGGAAGTGACTTTATAGGACCAGCAGATTTGCGTTTGTCGCAGGACTTTGATCAAACTAAAATTTTCATTTTGGGAGAAAACCGGCCCACTTTGATAAAAACTACGAATACAATCAAGGGTTGTCGTCCGCATCAAAACATTTAAACAATTTTTACCTTTGTAGTCGGGATCGCTCACTTTATCGTAAGCAAACATGCGCTGCGGCGCGAAGAGAAATTTGTCCGGATTCGCAGGGTCGGTGACGTAGTTCAAAGCGTTATAGACGTCGTCGCAGATGATGAGCAAGTCGTACTGTCGTGCTAACATCACCAACTGTCGGCATTTCTCTGCGGATTTTGCAAACATATGTTTTAAACACGCTCTGGATTGCAACGCCCGGGCTATCGCAAAACGGACAGTTTCGTTTATTGAAAATGTAATGATCTTGACAACCCACTTTCACGAATAACGATGTTCATGCGCTTCTACATCAATTTATTTATCACGGTAACGACACTGAGAGTTTGTTTTTAACAGTTTCATACAAACCTGCTACTAAGCTATAACGATCTGTTATTGTGCGCATTCATGAGCTTATTTGTGGCGCCAAGTAACAAGAATGTAGCAGCTTCGGTAAATGTGCCGGTTTTCAACAGCCAGTTTTTAAATCAAAACTTAGTAGAATAGCAGAATAACTTACTAAGGTAAAATTTGAAAAACTAGAAACCATACCAAGTGCTATCCTTTCGTTTTTTTACTTTGTCTCTATCTGCTGTCAATATTTAAGAGTTAGACACTGTAGAAAAGACCAGGGTTGTCCATAGGACATATTTATCTGTCCCATTCCCAACCCATCCCAGGGCAATTTATGATTGTCCCATCCCATGGGATTCCCATTACACTATTACAATATTAATATGGAATACAATTCAATTTAACTTATTAAATTTATGAAAGTTTAGGTTTAGTATCTACTAAATAGGACTACATGTACAAAGAGACATGCAAAACGACAAAATTTATTGACTTTAAATTCAGAAGTATAGTCTAAGTATGACAATTCAGTAACATTCTGACACTCTCATTCTATTTCTGAGTCTCATGGGAATTACAAATGTGTGCTGTCCCATCCCATCCCATGGGACGTTTCCCATGGGATTGCCATGGACAAGCCTGGAAAAGACTATGCAGCAGAAATAACGTTTTTAGGCAACATTACCTGACGAATAACAGATACCAGTCGGGTTATGATGCACTGGTATTGTGTAGCAGGCTGCACGAAAAGGTCTTCGTTTCGTAAGTTTCACATCGGGAAGCGTTTCAAGTTCCTTCTTCAGCTTTTCAAGGTTTAGCCCATCAGCCTCCAGGTCAATATGTCTGATCGTCATCTCAAAAAAGACAAGAAAGCGTCTTTTCGATTACTTTGTTGCTTGAAAGCTTTTTAGCAAGATTTATTAGACTGTTTCCTGTACGTTCATTACCAAGGGGTGAATAGATGTTATCCTCCTACAGTAATTGTAGATCAACTCAAAATTTACCGCTTCTTTTCTTACCCTACTGTAATACGTATAAGTCTTCAAAATTTTTACTAAGCTCGGTTTCAGCAGCTTTTGTATTGAAAAAGAAATCTCATGCGCTGCCTTGATGAGCCAGAGGAAACTTTTTATATTGATTTTCACTTCTGACCAGATTATGGTGCTTAGCAAAGCGGTCTGCCTCTTCCCCGCAGGGACCGAGTTTATGGGGGGACATAACCCCCAACTTTTAGACAGGGGAGACAGAATATCTTTTGTCCCCCCCAACATTTTGTGATAAAAAGTAATGCATTTGTACAAATTTCATGGTTACATTACTGCTGGAAACGTTTCCCCAGCATAAAATCAGGGAATAAATGAAAAAAATGAGCATTATCACTATCTGTGGATTATCTGTAGACACAGTATGCAGATTTCCTGCGTAAACTGAGTTCTCACGATTGTTAAAAATTGTGTTGGTTAATTTGAATTACCGAATCGGTGTGCACATGAACTTCGCTCAATCAAGAATTCCTGCGCTGGTCTGTAGCCTGCCATCAGAATACGGTTGCCACTAGGCGCGTAGCTATGGGGGACAACGGGGCAATGCCACCCCCAATCTCAATGTTTTCAGGCTAACAAAATATTTGAAGCACAAGCCAAAGAAATACTTCAGTGTAAATCAACGAAACTGCCTCAAGGGACCCATCCCTCTTCAGCTTTTAGTCGAACACAAACTTGTATCTGACCTTTTGTAATCATAATCAATGACCGCAAGTAAAAACAATTGTAGTAACGCTTTTCGCAGCTATTTTTGGCGCACCAACTTGCTGTATTCCATCTAAAGGTTATGGAAGCTTCATTTCAAGACCATTGCAAATCCCTCTGTGATAACCGTGGGTGTTACAAATACATGTTTAACCTATCCTTGTTTCCAGTGTCAGCGTGGCCTTAAATCAATATCGTAGATTTTGTTGTTGCGCACCACAACTTCACAGACTTCAAGAAAGCGTTCGACCGCGTCTGGCACGAGACCTTACTGCTAACGTCGAAGAAACACAATATTCACAGCAACCTAGTACATCTGATTGGGTCTTTATACGAGAACACAAGGTGCGGGGTTCTAGCAGACAGCAATATCGGCGACTGGTTCCAGACAACCATTGGAGTGAGACAGGGGTGTCTGCTATCCCCTTGCCTCTTCAACATATTCCTCGAACAGATAATGACCGAGGCTCTAGAGTCCTTCGCGGGCAACGTGACGATTGGTGGGCGCAGCATCAACAATCTCCGCTTCGCTGATGACATTGACCTGATAGCCGGAAGCATGAAAGAACTTGCCGAACTCACTGAGCGACTCGACAAATCAGCGTCAGCTTTCGAAATGGAGATAATTGCCGAGAAGAGCAAGATAATGGTCACCCCTGCCACCAAGGAAAACAACACCAATATAACCATAACAGTCAATGACGGTGAACTACAGTACGTAAAAACCTTCAAGTACCTAGGCTCCAATATCACTGAATACGTCACATCAGTCCGCGAAGTAAAGACGAGACTTGCCATAGCCACACAGCACCTTTCAAAACTAAAGAAAATTTGGTCCAGCAAGAACATCCCATGAAAACAAAGATGAACCTACTTCGATCAGTGCTCATCTCACCGCTCTTTACGGAGGCCCCTCTGAGCAGTGCTTTGTGACGTCATCGTGCTCAGTCAACCGTGCTACGAGCTTTTTGAGAAAATGGCCTATCGAAATATCAAAAAATACTGCGAATTATTATAATTGATCTGTTTGTAGATGATACCACAAGTATTCTTTTCATCTGGAGGGGTGTGGGCATAGCTAATATGTCCCCTAACTACGTTCATGTTTATGACTAATATGCTGAGTGGCGAGCGCAAGTGGAAAGTTACGCAGTTACCTCAATCAGGCTGAGCAAGCGAATTGAACCTACAATGCAATATACTTCACTCTTGTAACAGTGAACGCCACTTTCGTTCGAAGGACCAGGCCTGTAGCCACGGGGCGGAGCATTTAGGGGCAGGGACCCCAGGTTTTTTTGTGCCCTCCCAAATTGTGTTGTGTCCAGAAAATTTTGTCTTAAACATATAATAAAAACAAAAATATTGCCTCCTAAAAATGTATTTTCCCCAGCCTGACTACGTGCCTGCGAAGAATGACCGACTTGGAGAAAGTTGCTGACATAAACTGATTAACCTTTCTCACTTTCGGCAACCACAAGCGCAGACGCATTCTTGTTTATAGGTAAGGTCTGGGCGCACGATCAATTACACTCTGTATGACGCAGTACACGAAAAAAACAGGCTTCACCAGTGAGCAAACCGCACATCCGCAAAAAGTTCCCCAAAAGCCCAATTTTATAGATAGATAGATATATTTATTTGGCGGTACTGAATTAATTGCGATAAATGTATTCGCTGAAACAGAAAAAAACGCCGGGGCACCGAAAAAACAAAGAGGTTATCTAGTCAGGTGCCCCATAATTACGTGAGATTGATGTTTCCGTGGTGAAGGTTGTGTCGACCGCTAGACGTGCTGTCGCAGTCCGATGTATAGTTTGCGGGACTAATGGCCAATTGTGAAGAGGTTACTCTTGTCGGGCACAAATGGCCATGACGTTTAATTGTCATGGACCGCAAAGTTCCAGACGAGGAGGAAAAGAAAAACCCGACAAAAAAGAAATCCTCTTCGGGTTGCCATAACCCTTTCTTGATCCACGCACACCCATTATAATGATACCGGTAGTTTGATTTGATTATGACCGCGATGCAAATTCCATGGAGATTGTCACGAATTTCACACGAATTTCACCCTTTTCAGGAATTTCACCCGAAAATTTATAGACATTCTTAATGCATGGACTTGGATACCAGTGCAAACTGCTCTTCATGAATTAGAAATATTTCAGAACTATCACGTCACAGAATGTAGAAAAAACGTACCAATGCAATATATAATGCGCATGGTTGATTGATGAAATAGAAGCATATAGCCGCCCAACATGATGAGCAGGAACGAGTGTGCTGGATGCCATTCAAAATTTTTGCCTTGCCTAGTTAAGCTGCACTGAAGTTTTCATTCAGTGGTGTAGGAGCTGTGGGTGTCCTTAACGTAGATGTACCTGACCTTTGAAGTTGTGTTTTTTTTTACCTATTTACACTCGCAAATAGCCAAACACGATGACATTTTGGTGGAGCGGCAAATGATAAATGTGATGACTTGAATCCAATGAGCAACCCTTGGTTAGTCTTTGCCCAGCCTCAAACCATTCAGCACTTGCCTGCAAGTAACAACTGGATTTTTCATGCTCAGCTAAGGGCACACTAGCACTTAACCAAAAATGTTGTTTTTCTCGGAGAAAAAAGTCAGATAACTCAATAGTAAACAAACGTGTCGAAACCTCTGTACCCGAATTTTCAGGAATTTCACCCGAATTTTCAACAAATCAAGACTTATGGGAGTGAACTTGCTCCCTCAGCACAACACCACTGAATGGACAGCGCAACATAAACCTTGAAAATTGTTTACAAAAAAGCAAAATATCCAATTTTTCCAGCTGAGTGTACCAGCCATTTCAGTTGCATCACCTCTCCATTAGATGATTTACGCTGTAAACAACAACTTGAAAAGTCCTGCCTGCTACATCTTAGAGAAATTCATAATTCAAATCTAACTTATCTGGGCTTTTAGCGATTGGAAAATCTCCCTTAGCTGTTGAAAGTGGTTTCGGTCATGACGCAGGATCCCACAGTTTTCGATAAAGCTAACATTAGGGCCATCACAAAGGAAAAAGTTTGGGGGCACAGTGAAAATAAACTCCGGCGCTCTAGACGTTTTTCCCAACGCGAAAGCCCCAGCTTGCAAATTTTTTCAGAACAACGACCAACAAATGTTTTGGCATAACTAGCGTTGTATGCTACTCAACATCTTTTGGCGGACGGCCCGGACAGGCAGACACGGTTAGTGTCCAGTACAGACCAAGCCAAAAATGCAAAATATAACGTTTTTTGCCGCTATGGTTGAATAGCCATCTGTTGCAGTCTTCGGACTCGAATAGAAGGTCTGCGTCTACGGGCTTAACCTTTCATCTTTTGTGTCAATGTTCGTTGTAACGAGAGCATTGCTTACCAACAATATGATTATATAAGCCGTTTCTGCTGAATTCGAGCGCAAAGAGCATTTGGCAAAAATGAACTACTATCCAAACACATGGCGCGGGGCCACCAGAGGCGCGAGGCCCCCAGAGGCGCGGGGCCCAATGCAGGCGCATGGGTTGCATCGGCTTAAGGCCGGCCCTGGATGCGAGAGTTGGACCCTTGCCCCTAACCTGGAGAAGAGGATAGCAGCATTCGAGATGCGGTGTTCCGCAGATCACTCCAGATTCCATACACCGCGCACCGCACCAAGATCTCAGTAACACAAGAGGTCACCTCCTTGATCGGCGAATTCGAACCGCTGATACAAATCGTCAAACGCCGCAAATTACAGTGGTTTGGGCACGTATCCAGACACACGGACTCTCTCGCGAACACTATAATGCAAGAATCTTTAGCAGGTAAACGAACTCGAGGTCGTCCAAAGACCAGCTGTATTGACAATATTCACTCTTGGACTGGCTTGAGCCACGAACATTGCTTAAGAAACTGTTGGGACCGGAATAACTGGCAAACGATCGTGCATGCTGCTCAAGCGCCCCAATGACCATTGGCTATGGGAATGAACTGAACTGAACTGAACAGTTCTAAAACTAAATGCGTGAATATGGCGGTGATAAAGATGTAATATGTCTTGAAGCTCCAACTTTGGCTAAGACGTGATTCAGTTTCAAAGTCTTCTTGATTGCTCCATAGTAACTGTTCAGCAACAATAGCATTCATTCTAGATGTTTACTTGTGATGACATGCACTGTGACGGTTCAATCACAATTATGTGGAGCCTTAACGTTTCCAACAATGATTTCCCTTTGCCTTGCCGGCGAGCAAAAAATCAATAATTTCAAGATATTAGACTCCGATGTGCTGTTCATAAGCTCAGTGTTTCAACTTTCATCTGATGTTAATTGCCACCCTATCCTACAGTAAATTATTTGAAATCAATTTACTGCAATGAGAAGAGTCAGCAGCAATATCTAACGTAGGTAGTAAGACGCTTTTCATTTTGCAAGGGCTGAGGCAATTGACACTGCCATTACTTACAGATACTGAGATAACTTGCACAGGGGTACATAATAAAATTTAAAGAAAAGCTCTCAGAAAGGGGCCCCAAAACATCGCCATTGTAAAAGGTAGATGTGGGATTACGTGTATAAAAGAGTCAATTTGTTTAACATCTGAATTTATAAACCAAATTCAAGAGCATAAGATATATACGACAGGAACAAAATCTTGTAGAGTTTTGCAGCTGCACAATTGAAAGCTGCCTCCTTTGGCACATTTCCCCATAATTTTTGCTTTATTTTGAAAAACATATGATTTGCTTCAGAGCTTCTTTAAATGTGGCTCTGAGAGTGGTACATAACATTTTTAACTAAACAACGGTGCAAAACTCTCAAGGGGGAGCACGGTATCTCTAACAAAATAGGGGCCCGAGGCGACTGCCTAGTTATCCTTCCCTAATATCCATCTTTGAGTTTGCAATCTGTCTTGTTGGCAAAGCGCATGCGACTGAAATGTCACCAAATTTGAATTTTTTCGCATCAGGGTTTCAAATTCCGCAGATAAGTGATTGTATTTTCAAGAAGCCCGTGATTTGTACAAATTTAATTACGTGCAGTGCTAAGCTATCTTTACATGCAGCTGAGCGCGGTCAATAAGTTTTGTAATACTGCTTTTTCTATTGTGTTTACAGTTTAATACCATCTTATATTTCAATGAAATCAGTTAAATTTAGCAAAGTCTCATCAAACAATGTAAATGAAGTAAGTTTAAAGTAGCTACAAAGGTTTTACGGAATAAGTTGAACATATCCAAAAGATCTTACGGATGATCAAAAATCCAAACATTTTTCAAACGCGTTGAATAACTCTAGCGTATACGGTTATCAACTACAGACGTGAATTAACTGCTCAAATATTAGACAACGGGATCCACTTCTTATATCCACGAAAGTTTTGTAGAAGACCTACTTCGGATGTCAATGGCTAAGAGCAAAGTCGCTGTTCGGCTTCGGTTGAGCGTGCTGTCTTGGTGTAGATTCGAAGCGTGTAAATACAGTATAAGCGCAATAGTAATACCGGCCGCGATGACTTCTTGCTCAAGTGCAAGATCGGGCATTGAGAGGTTTACTAGCGCTTTTGCAAGAAAGGTTGATGAGCAAATGGTGACAATGATCCAAAGTAGAAGCTTGGAACTTTGCTGTCAACACTTGTAAAACTTGTCAATTCAATGAAAGCAAACTTTTTAGTTGGCTTAAATCTGAACCCAATTGTTCAGGAGAAAACGCCAGAAACAAGCACATTTCATGGATGATTCTTTAAAAACAAGTAGCATTAAAAATATTTGAAATGTTGAAACTCGGTGGTTGTTTTCCCCAGCCCTGATAAAATTCTGGCTGCGCGCCTGGTTGCACTGCTGGTATTTACCAGAAGATCTTGTGGTTTGTTTTTGATTTGATTTTTGTGGTGGTTATTAGTAGTAGTATATTTTATTTATCGAAACTGGCCAAATTTGAATTGATTATCACAATTGTTGAGCATAATTGTGTCAATTTAAGCTCTCAGAATTAATGTGTTTTCATATTAAATTAAATTCAGTGCTAATAAGTGCTTGATATCTAGATATAGCACCACTGTATACTTGTTACGCTATTTGCTATACCACCACGATGGATGTAGCCAGGTATCAATTCCATAATGTACCCCCAATTTGGCCAGTTTTACAAAAAGTTGTACTACGGTTGAGTGAACATGGTGACGTCATCGAAACTCCAAACAATAAGGTTTGTCGCCCCAAAAGTTTTTTAGCAAACTCGATCCCTACTTCCCGAATTAGTTTTTGTGGCATTGCAATTTGCAAAACTGGGTAAAAAACTCTTACAAGTTTGTCGCTGACTGCGTGTGACGCAAAAGTCTTGTATATTGGGTTTTCCACGAAGAGAACTTGATCGGGGGCAAAGAAATGCTTCATTAACACATCCAGGCCACTGCTTGCTCCATTCGTAACAAAGATATCGTCACTGCAGAATAAATACCAACAAGCGTGGCTTTTACTTTATTATTATATGAAACTGTTGCATAATAGCATGGTTTGAACCTTTTAATCAACTCACATTATCAACTTTATCACGTTCAACTGAATTATCGTCAGCACCCAAGAGGTTTTTCGCAATGCTGCGAAAGCGCAAACTTTTTCTCAAATTGGCTTTTGCACTTTCTCAGTCGAAGAACAGTCAACGCTTCATGCGTGGTGCCAATGAAAACTTTTCGCAAGTCGAAATTATACTTAAGTCAAAAGATATTACCTATTAACCGGCTGTCCATACTGTCGGCTCAGAAACGATGCAATTTCTCGACGAACAGTAATTGAGCCATTGAACGAGCTGTACTGCAACGTCTCCTCATGCCGCTTTCTCTGCAGTAGGTTTCTAGAACCTTCCTAAGGCACAGAGGAAAACAAGGTGCATTTCATTGGAGAGCTCCAAATGAAAAGATTACAATCTTTATTTGCCTTGCATCATGGCGAAGTAAGTGGAGAACTGAGCACGCAGACCAGTCGAAACATCTAAGTGAGGGCACAAGCAAGGGCGTAACGAGGGGGGGCAAGGGGAGCGCAATTCCCCGGGCGCCGAGTCACTATGGGGGCGCCAAATTTGCTGCTGGTCCGCCAAATAGCTGCGGTGGACGCCAAAACGTCCCAACAATGTCACAAGTAGTTTCTTCAGTGCAGTACATTTGCTTCCGAAAGACCTCAGTTTCGAACATGGGGGCGCCAAACTTGATTCTTGTCCCGGGCGCCATCTAACCTCGTTACGCCTCTGGTTATAAGCTGAGAATAATGAAATCTTACTTCGTCCGCTCACCAAAATTTTATGTGTGTGTTGCTAGCCATTGTTCTTTCAGTAACTCAACCGATGCCATCTTGCAGAAGCAGCTTAAGTTTGAAAACAAACTTTTCCATCATTTTTATTTTAGCAGATAATCAAGTGCATTGCACAAAATGAGAAAAAAGGCGAGCCTCAGTCTATTGCCCTTTCTGAACAAGCCGGGATTTCAAGTCCTACAAAATAAACATCTTGCGCTAAAGTCTTCGCCAAATGTCTTCGCGTGTCTGATCTCGTATCACAAGATTCAATTTAACATTGTGAGCACTGTTAATGGCGGACGTTACACTTGATTTTTATTTATAACGAATATTTTAATTACAGCGAAGATAAAAGGGAGAACCAGAGTGTTGATGGTATAGCCAGGTTGTGATTGTCGGAGGGAACAATCAGAAAATGGAGGATGCACATTCATAAATACATTCCAAAAGTTTTAGCAATTTTCCCATATTTATGCCTGAACGTTTTTTTAATTTTCAGAGAACGACCAAAAAAAGGCCATTATACAAGCTCCGATTACCAGACTACAACAAACATCACGTTTTAACAGTGCCACACCAAACATCAAATGGGAGGCATCAACTGTAAACGGTGACGTGAATAAAGCCGAAACACCTAAATACCTTACGCTTTGGTTGTCCAACCCAGTACCACATGACAGTTGTTATTCTTCTCGAAAGGGAACAAAGAACTTCTCTAATTGCCATTGTAAGCAAATAGCGCAAATAGAGTTATTTGCAACGAATTACCTCCATGTACTCGGCGATTTTCTTCAACTGCTTTGGACCTGGTGAACCGACTTGAAAACAATATTGGCCAGGCAGCAAAATGCCAGCGTCCTCGAATTGATTCGAAACAATATCCATTTCAGTTGATAAAAAGTACAAAAAATAACATAAAACTGTAACACATAAAAACAAACGAGACTTTCGTTGTTTATGCATGTTTGCCGTGAACATTCTAAGTGTTTGTAAACTGTTCATTGCGCTTCGGCTTGTCACAGGGGAGCCTGTATGGGAAGAAACCTTACCTTGTGTCTCTCACAGGGGCGTGACGAGGTTAGATGGCGCCCGGGGCAAGAAACAAGTTTGGCGCCCCCATGTGTTCAAATCGTAAGGTTTTTCGGAGGCAAATGCACTGCATTGACGAAAGTGCTTGTGATATTGTTGGGAATTTTCGGCGCCCCCGTAGTGATTTGGCGCACGGGGAATTATGCCTCCTTCGCCCCCCCTTTGTTACTACCCTGGTCTCACATACCGGCTCTCGAAAAATTAAGTTATCAAGGGAACTGGCCAAATAAACACGCTTGTAAGTTAATCATCCTGTTGATGTTTCTAGCAATTACTGGCCAGGATTGCCTCAGAAATGACCTCTCTTTCAGATCTTTTCGAAAAATTTAAGGCGACTAGCCAGATAAAAGTATCAGTATTCGCAATTAACAAAAAACTAGGATGCAATTAGCACAAAATTTGAAGTTATTTAAAAATTAAGAAGATAGGGAGAAAATCCCAGAAATCCTTGAAAATCTTTGTGAAAATGGAAAAAATTGCCGTTTCAGTATGTGCTTGTGGTGGGGTCTATTACCGGATTGATTTGCATTATCTAGTGGGGCCGTGAGGAGATATATTCATGCTGCATGCGTCCGTATTCGGCCAACTTAGCATAGCACCTACATCCGGTTATGATCTTTGAAAATGTGTACGTAAGTTCAATTTACAGGTGCTCACAGTCAGTGGCGTATCTATGCAAAGTGGCGCCCATGGCAAAGTTTAATATGCGCCCTTTCAAATAACTTTGATATTAGATATAGGCACAATTTTTACGAAAGATAAAGCATGCAGAAAGTAAATGTTTTAAAGCGGAAAATATTTGTTTATTTTTGCTTTAAACTTTTCAGTAAATACAATATATATATAAATTACCTATAAGGGGATTACAACATGCTGCTATACTCATTTATTTTTATTATGAATAACATCAAAACGTTCAAATGATAACATTATCATAGTTTACAGGCCCACTTAATGTTGCCTGACCAAATTGTGTATCTTACAAAAAAAAATCAAACAACATGTTGCAACTGCAAACGACAATTTCTTTTGAAATGGAACACATTTAATTAATTTGAATTGCACAATAAATTATTTAATGGAAGTCATGTATTACCTGTGTTCGAAACACACAATTCCATCGAAACATGCAGTAAACATATCCAGCCTTTTCCGATTAAATTAGACAAAAGTGCTTATTAAAACAACACTTTCCGCGCCTTTAATCGAAGCAAAGTCGTCTATGATTTCATCAAAGTAAGCTTTCGTTGTTTCGTCCCTTTCCATTCTCATCATAGCTTGATCGCAAAACCTGCCGTGACGCATGGTTAGTCATTGAGGCCCAGAGGTATGAAGGGACCAGTTTCAATTTACTGAAAGATCATTCGCAGCTTGCAATACATATAACTGCCATTGTCAGCATTATTTGCAAAGCAATTCGAAGAATGTCAGGAGGACATCAGGAGGCCATAGTTTTAAGTTGCACGACTTGAAACTAGCATTTTGCAATCTAGAATCTTCTCGTACAAATGCTTGCGATCTACATCTGAACTGTACGCAGCTCCTAAATTGTCACATATAGATTTGAGTTTTTCACAATCAGGACTTTGGGACACAGCGTCTCGAAGCACGAAACGTTAAGGTATGCTAGGAAATTGGGTAGCATGGCCCCTTTGCCCCCCTGGCTATGCTTGTGTTTCACAAAACCTTGACATCGAACAGAAAGCCAAAGTTGGACAGAAAAAGCTAGCTCTAAACAAAACTATCAAATATCTTTCATGAGTTAACGTTTTTGATCATCCGGTAGGGTAACGATACTAACTGCTAATTTTTCGAGGATTTACTAATGTTCTCTACCTTAGTCTCTGAACTGGGGCATTGTATTCAGCCTAATTATTAGGGCTATTTTTATGACCTAAAAATCTTCATCATATGAATTTATTTTTCATAATATATGAATTTATATTACCAAACAAAAAGGACCTAGCTATAACTTACAACTTCTGCACAAAGAAGCATTACCAACGAAAATAGGCATAAGCGATGGTAGCGTAGCTCCGTGGTTTGTTGAAGCCCCGCTGAGATAATAGTTCAACACATGAGCAAAACATGTAGTTTGGCTTGAAGGAAATTGAAAGCATGTATGGACAGTGGTTTATTGCTTTTGGGCAGCAAGAACATGCATTTTTAGGCAGTGCATTGCAATTCATCGAAATAACTTGGTTCACCTACGTCTTTGCCAACATTCGCATGTGCCCAAGTGGGTTCACTTTGCAGGATGAATCTTAGACCTAGCGATATAGTAGCTTCACTTAATATATTGAGATTGTTTTAATGGTTTCCTCATTAAATTTTGCTGAAAATATAGGCTGAAAATATACAAAATATGACTTTATGACCTAACATGGAAAACTTTCGGTGTAGACTTTGTAGAGGTGGGATTTTGTTTTAAAATTCGTTTCATAGCCGCACAGAAAAAAGCATGACTTTTATGACTTTAAATGGCCCTACTGATTATTATCGGATACTATGTAGCCATCAAAGAAATTTCGTAAAGTCGGAGTGGGCCGCAGCAGTTAAACCTGTAGGACCTCAACAGCAGTAATTTGCGTAACAGTCAGATTCTCACAGTCATGCACGACGTGCATGCGCGTACCGTACTTAAACTCGTCTCAGCCAGATTCTGACTAATATCTTCTTGGCTGAAATGCAGCAGTACGGACTGACTTATCCTTTCTTATAGCGTGAGAAGGACGAGGTCTCGTAGCTATGGCATGCGAGCGTTCTTGTTCTGTCACAATGTTTGACCGTCGTGTTATATCACAATGCCAGAGTTTTGTCATAATGCTTGGCACTGGCGCAACAGTCCTGACTTAATGCATTACATAAGGGCGCTGTATTTAGGACTGGGTTCAAGTAAACAAAAATTTATTATTTAAGTAATTAGTAATTTTTAACAAATTACTTGAGTAACTTAAGTAAATCAAGTAAATCATAAAAATCGATATTTAGACTTGAAATCATGC
>Ga0210059_1004562_pt1 | contig 22374 bp, 13 predicted proteins | sample Ectturendosymbi2_FD_188042 | JGI IMG/M metagenome (GOLD analysis project Ga0210059, IMG submission 188042) | Ecteinascidia turbinata endosymbiont from Florida, USA - Sample 2 (SPAdes) (version 2) | ecosystem: Host-associated > Tunicates > Ascidians > Unclassified | place: Key West, Florida...
ATTGCCGCAGGACATACGGCAATGAGCATAATTGCCTTCTTGAAATTTCTGTTGCTCGGGAAAGGAAAGCCTCGATGGCTTTGAAATTAGCCGACTGATAATTTGCAAATGCGGCTTTTGTTTGTGAGTATTACGAGTGGTCTGCGAGCGTCAATCTCCGCTTGCTCAGCGACATGGGCCAAGCAGCTACTTTCGCAGGGAATGCTGCACTGGTGGTAGGCCAATGGCAGCACCGCCCTTGCCTGAATCCTTCCCTTGCATCCCTCCATTATCGAACACGAGGCGGAGCAAGTTGCAAGTACCGTGTTCCAAGTGTTGGTGTAACCCGACCGCGATTCAAACACAGCTTACCATCACCTGTGGCGCGTACTTTCCCCCTGTCACTGATGTTGAAGGTTCGTATGTGTTAATTAAATTAACCCACGCAGCACATCACTAGTTGTTTGCACTTTCATAATTTCATAAACAGTATTTTAATTGGAATAGTACATTTTAGTACCTTTTTCGATAAACAAGCCTGAAACGTAGAGTTTTTCCAGCATACATCAAACAACTCTACGTTGCAGCGGTGGTCTTATCAATTTGGGGGCCCTGTCACGGACCGAGTTTGCTAATCCCACAAATTAGTATTTTTGTGTTTCGATCACGCCACCATGTTCACTCAACCGAAGTACGACCTTTATGCAAAAGTGGTTTTACAAATCTAGCACTTTCCATCAGACCATCTCATGCACTGATGAGCCTTGCAATGATCTGTATAGGTGAAACAGCATGTATGCCCAGGACAGATCATTTACCACCTGCAAGACATGCATCTAACATCTGCAGGTTTGAACGAAAAGCAATACTACTTGCCCTATTCAATCCAGAACCACCTGTAATATACATCATGGGCTCTGAGAAGAGCAACGACATGATTCACAGATGGTCGTCCCTTGTGCTGGCCAAGATCAAAGTTGTGCTGCAGATCCAATGCAGCCTTTTATCTTTCCAGTTGAAAACTTAAATACTGATGAGGATTAACTGACAAGTGCCTTTACACCTAGTCGAGTGTTTAGCTTGTCGCACTTTAATTCCAACTGACGCAAGCCTTGCTATAATGCAACGCTTGACTGTTAATCTCAATGCTATCGCCTGCAAGTGGCGACATGCTGCCGGAGTTCACGTTTGGGTGGCAGCGTTAATGTTTTGAAAATTTTTTAAATTGATCAGTGCGGTCGTCGGCCAGTGGCGTACGCAGAAACTTTTCATGGGAGAGGTTTCATTCAGTGGCATATGATGGACATTTGTATTTGGTTTGCATTGTTTGTTTCGTCACAATCTGACGCCATACTCATGTTTCCAAACCAATGTTTTGGGGACGTTAGTTGACATAAGGTGCATATTCTTCTACACGCACTAGCCTTACTTTGTTTCATTGCATTGCACTGAATATAAGTATCTGCCATCCAAGTTAGGATATCGGAGGAAAATATACTCAACGTTACGACACAGCAGTTCATAACTGCAAAAATATCAGGATGCGTGTTAAAACAGGGGAGTAATACACACTTATCCATGGTTCAACTTACAACTACAAAATGAGGCTGCGCTAATCTCATGTCGAATACGGGCGTTCGAGCATAGAAAATTTGCTACTGGACTGGCTGGAGCACACCGCGGTTTGCAAGATCGAATCTTGCTAAACTACACAAGAATTGAGAATGAGCATAAAGCACGCAAGAAAACCTTCGATTTTTTGTCATGCATAGAAGTCCAGCAAGTTTTAGTTCTCCTTTTTCCGTGCTAAGACATTATCAAATGCCTGAATGTTTCTATGTTGACAATTGCTGTTTTAAGCTTGTTCAACAGTTCCATCATGCTACAGAAATTGGTACTTTAGCCAATGCGGTCAGCGCTTGCGCTGATCAGCCACAGCAGACAAAATGGAGGCAACTGCTTTGAATCAAGTGAACTGTCGTGGAACACAATCCTGAACATGCGTAGTGGACGGAGAGTCTGCAAAAAATGCTGAGGTTGTTTCTGGGCGCAAGGGTAGCCCGAAGTTCCACCAAAAAATAATTATTACTTTTTGGACCATTTACGATGTTCCTTGAAATTTGCATGCGAACTTGTTCCGTGGTATTTGCATTAAGTCCACAAATTAACAAGGAAAAATATGCGAAAACAAATAATCTCCTTTGCGCAGATACTAAAGTTTTTGTAAAATATCAAGCTCAAGGAGCGGTTGACCACAACCACCCTTGCGTGCGCCCTTGTCGTCGGCGTTAGATGATGAACTTTGCGAAAGCGAAATTAAAGCTGATGCTAAATCAGAGTGCAGAGTAGCAACATGGAACAAAATGCAGGTGCTTAGTTTGAGAAAATACACAGAGGGTCATCATATATATCAGTACCTTGCGTGATGCTTTCCTCAAAATAAATCTTAAATAGTGAAACGTTTTAGTTTTCTTCTTTCGTTTTCGTTCCACAACCACCAGAATGGAACTGAAACAGGACGATTGTTGTGATATCTCTGGAGAAGCCCGCGCAAAATAGTATTCCATGAACGCTTTAAGCAATTTTCTAAGTCTTTTAAAATTGGTTTGTAAGATAAATATTATTTCAAGCTTATAGCTTGCGAAACATGCTTGTGATTGAAAACGCTAATTCCTTGACTGCAGCGAGGAAAATAATCGAATTAAATTGAGTTTATTTAAAAAAATTTAACACCGTACAATTTCAAGTTTGTCTAACTCACTGCAAAGAATCTATTTACAGAAACCCCAAGCACCGCCAAGTTTCTTGCACATAGGTATTGCACAGTTCTGCTATTTTTCTCCCCAATCCAAACATGCAAATACACCTTTCTTAAGTAAAACCTACAGTAGCTCACAGTTCGTGCATGTGATTTAAGAGTGTATTAATAAGTTTTTCTGTATACATATACGGCAATCCTGCCGACCAGTTCCTTTGTCCATGTGCACTTTTTGCATTCTTTGTTATTTCTTTCTACCTCACACCATGCTTGTAACATTCCCTGTATTGCAGTTTTACGGTAGTTTCTATGAACCCAACAATAAAGCCGTTGTTCCCTCTACCAGGTAAAGCGCCTTCGTGTTCTACAGTTAAGTCACCATTTGCCCGCTAATTGGTGCATTGCAACGTCTGTTTTAGAAAATGGAAAAATCTGCAACGTCTGTTTTGGAAAATGATGCACTTATGGGCCTCATGTAACAGAAAGTCCTGGATTCTTGCTAAAGTGTGTTTTTAAGGTTTTGTTTGGTCAGAAATTATCCACCATGAAGTTTAGCGATGCTTGCATTGTTGTAGACTAAAGTTAAAAATAGTAAACTATTACCTTTAATGAACTGAATACGAACAACTCTGAATAGCAAAAGAATATAGATAAGTCGAACAATACGCCAACAAACCGAACAGTGCGCCGACAAGCTACCAAACGAAACGGCCAAGTACGAATCTCAAAACACATAGCATTCAACCATGTGAGCGGCACACTTGCAGCGGGCACAATGCGCAAACTAATGATTACTTTACAACATTCACCCCTTCATGAAATTCAAGCAATTGAATCGAGATCAATGCACGCTAGAGAATTTAGAGATTCAAGCGTTCAGGTGCGCGTTTGGTGCGCTTCGAACGTCACTGAAGTGGCGCTTGCAGTTCACTCCTTGGAGAGTTTATAGTACTCTTCTGAGCTGGACTCTGTACCGGATCATTGGTCGGATGACGTGGCATATTTTCACTACTGGTGGACTCCCATTCCCCCAAATGCACTTCAGAGCCAGTTGGAACCAAGTCATTAGACGTTTCTTGGTCTCGAGGGTCAACTCCCGTTGGAGCCAAATCACGGGTAGACACAGTAGCTTCACGGCCATCGGGGTGTCTGACAACAGCGTAGTTGGGATTCGCCCTGACCAGCTTGACTTCGATCTCTAGGGGGTCGTACTTGTTCCGTACGTGCCGTTTTAAAAATACAGTTTCAGATTCTTCAGTGAGCCACGTCGGAACAGACAAACCAAATCATGATCGCCTTGGGAACTTCAAGAGACGCTCGTGGGGTGTTTCGTTGGTTGAAGTGCATAACAAAGACCTCAAAGATTGTAAAGCTTGGGGAATAACAGATTCCCATTGAGAAATTTCCATCCCGTTTGTGCGGAGCGCAAGTCTCACCGCATTCCAAATTACACCGTTGTAGCATTCACACTGCGAATTCCCGAAAGAATTATACACGGAAACAAACGTAGTCGATATGCCGCGTTCAGTAAAGAATTGCTTAATTTCTCCACGCACCAAGCATTTAGCATTGTCGCTATGGACAACAGCGGGAAAACCGAACATAATAAATAACGATTTTAAGTAGGAAATAACAGTTTTCGAACTAGTATCGGCACAGGGGTAGACAAAGGGAAAGCGAGAATACTCGTCAACAATCGTCAAAAAATAATGGTTCTGAGATGTGGACGGTAGAGGACCTTTCAAAATCAATGTTTATTCCATCAAACGTTTGAGCAGACTTCACTAACTGCGCTTGCGGTGGTTTAAAAAAACGAAGTTCTATTTCACAGAAGATTCGACAATTCTCTGTCATTATTTTCACTTCGTTCCACGAGTAAGGCAGAATTTTACCTCGAATAAAATGATACATTGTCGTTATGCCCGGGTGGCACAAAGTCGGCATGAATTGCGTAAAATGTATTTTCACTGGTACTTGCACAGTAAGTACGCGATAAGGCGTCAGGTGCTACATTGAGCTTGCCTTGACGGTAAACAATGTCGTACGAGCACTAGGCAAACTCAATTCTCCAATGCATAATTTTGTCATTTTTAACTTTCGAGTGCCTCTTATGATCAAACATAAAGGTAACGGAATATTGGTCTGTAATCAGGGTAAAATGCCGCCCCAGAAAAGCGTGTGACCACTTTCTGATTCCTTCAGGAGCGGTGGCTTCCTTTTCAACACTAGAATAGCGTGTTTCATTAGAGCTAAGACTACGTGAGAAGAAAGCAACTGGTCCACCGCCTTGATGCAGTATAGCAGATAGCGCAATATTTGAAGTGCCCGTTTCTACTGTAAAAGGCTTAGTTTCACCAATAACCTAGCTTTAGCGTAGCCTAAGCCAGAATTTTACGCATTTCCTCGAAGCATGAAATAGTTGTTTACTGAGAGGGAAATATTTCGTGTCTACCAATGTCAAGAAGAGCTTGGGTCCGGCTACACCGCCTCCGCACCGGTGTTGGACGTTTCCGCTCCGCTGAAATTGTTATGTATTATTTTTCCACAAGGTGGTGTGGATACGTTTGATCAGATGTGTTCTTATCAGTCATGCCACTACATGACAAAAAAATGGCCTCTTGCATTTTTATGGGATTTTGAATGCAGCCGTGGTCAATTCTTATATTCTGTTTAAAGAGCACAAACCGCAAAACACCATGAAACGGCGGTTCTTTCAGAAGAATCTTACCACAGTTTGATCAAGCCTTTGCCGCAAAAGGGTCTTGCCAACCCGATATTGCCTCCTTTTGTGCCGTCCACCAGTCACAGCACATTACGCGATTTTATATCAGCCATATCGGCAAAAGTGCATCAACAACTGACGGCAGCAAAACGCTACCGAAGCTGACGCAGAGTTGTAAATCGGGCCGGGCTTTTCGGGTCGGGCAGAGTTTCTGGTCTGGCCCGGGCCGGGTTCGGGCTTAACTTTGTCAAAATGTTTCGGGCCGATTTCGGGCCTGCATGCAAAACTTTTTTATAACATTTAGAGTAACGATTTTTTCTTTAGTGATGTACATTTGTTGTGCTCATCGCGGTGACTTCTGTGAGTGAAGTGACTGTGATTTTTCTTCAGGTAATTCTATTTGCAAACACAGCTGCTTTCTTTTGTTCTCTGCTGGGATTGGTCTCACACTCATTTTGAGAAGTCGAGGGCAGTGGGGAAATTAGAAAGTAATAGCATTGCGTCCAAGAGATCAATCACTCTCGTCAAATAGATCAATCACTTTTAGGCTTGTTTCAAGAAACGATAGTCTACAAACCGGCTTTTCATGCCTATTGCCCTATACTAAGTAGTTTCGTTTATGCCTATAGCGACATCGTGGATAGTTTCGTGATAGTTTCATTTTTTTGAGAAACATTACATTTTGCAGCATTATCGTTGACTAACAAGCTAAATTCGTGCTTGTTTAAATCAATAGTTTGATAAAACCGTGCACTTGCAGCTATACCCGTACACTACCTTTTTTGACACTCCACTGTGGCGCACATCTTGACTCAATCGGTAAATTTGGCTTTCGGGCCTAAATCCAGCTTCAAAAATAAATGTCGGCTCTGGCCTAAATTGGGCTTGTGATTTTGGGCTCTGGCCGGGTTCGGGCTTCAAAATGAGGCCGATTTACGACTCTGCTGCCGCCCACCGCACCGTGACCAGGTTCGCGTGCAGGAAGTGTGGAGACCCTGTGTGCAAGCAACATTTTCGAATCTTCTGCCCAAATTGCTGAAAGGGAAGCGTTTCATGCAATTTGTTTTTATTCTATAGCACACCTCAACATTACTACTGTGTGAAAGAAGTTAGTTTGTCTGCAAGCATTGTGTGTCCAAGTACTTAGCCCGGTTACGCTTGCGAGACGTAAAGTCAAATAGCAGATTAGCCCATTAATAGAAACCCTGTTGTGGCTTTGTGCAAGGTGTGTTAGCTCCGAACAAGCTTTGCTGCTACTGCATCTTTGAATTCACTTTCTGTTTCCTTTTTTTGATCGATAGTGCGCAGCAGATTGTCATATTTTTTCGTAAAAAAATTTGACTAGTTTGGGCAAAATGCACCTTATGTGCAAGAATTCTCGAAAATTATCACAGAAACAACAGATTTTCATGTCTCAACCTAATTTATTGTTTTGCATGTACTTCCGCCAGCTTCGAACACATCACAACATGAATCACATACAGATCGTTAATGAAGGCTACTAGAGGAATTTAGGAGGTCTTGGTGCATTTTTAGTGTCGTTTGCAACCGTACTACCCGCGTTTTCTTGGGAGCGGCGTGTGTTTGCTTTTAAAATAACAAAATTCTTCCGACATGCAACAACTTTCCTTTTTAGGATCAGTTGAGCTTGGGAATAGTTTCTGAGTTGTTCAAACACGCGCCTCTTAACCTAAAACGTTTCCGCAAGCTTTGGTTGTGGTGGGAACAATTTTTCCAAGGTGGAGAAGTCAAATCGTGGTGAAACGGAAGTTTTCATCACGAGTACGACTCATCCAAAGAGACCATCAAAATTCAGCCGCTCGACAATTAATGCTATCGAGCTCTTTAGCGTCGGTGATAACAGGATTTGATCGTAGCATATGTTTCTCTAATGGTAATAGCGTGTCTATGAAACTAGATTGTGCATGTTTCCTCAAAGTCTTGCTTCAGCTGTTCATCGTTCCACATGTAAGCTTTTGATTGCAATTTACAGGATTGAAAATGTGTCATTAACGCGAAATCGATTTCCTAGTAAAAACGTTTGTGATTAGATTTAGCTGCTTGCCCTTGTGGTGATTTGTCAGTGAAATGTGAATAATTGCAAATTGCAGCGGAATCATGATGACTTTTTTAAAGTTAAGGACGGAAGGCGGATTCTGCAAAAGCTCAACACCAACTCCATTAAAAATATATTTGAAAGATTTTTGTCGAAATAATGATTTCTCCGCTGAGCCCATCCGCTTGTAAGAGTTTAAATAACAAAACAAAATTTTTATTCTTCTCTGTTGGACTTTTTATTCTTCAATGTTTTTTCCGTAATCATTTGGTCAATAGGTTTCGCTACATGTTCAAATTACCACGTTGAAGATCATAGCAATTGCCCCTGTCAATCAGATAAGCAACAAATGTATGCATTTTACTCCATGAAATATTTTAGTTAGTGATAGAGGAATGTGGAGTTCAAAGCATTTGTCTTCACTTGGTTACAAATACTGAAACGTCTAAAGCGCTATCCAAGTTTCTGATGTCTTCGTGAGAGGTCAGCTGGATTGCATTCCTTAATCAACTGAAGATTAGTAAGACAGACAAGTATAAACACTGGCCACAAGGCGACACACCCGTGCATCAAATATTGATGGTTTTGAGACGACACCACTTGAAAATAATACCGTTTTAAGTTGTCTGCACAACATGTGTGGCGCATATCAGAACCACCTGCTGAGCGCATGCCACAACTTGTGTGGCGCACACCTGAGGACTGAGCCACGTAAAACTCGAAAAGGATTTCTTTATATGCTTGTTTTGGGTAAAGGAATTACGTGAGTAGAAAATTCATTTTTAATTAGAGATATGGGTCTGAAATATTTCCTGCTTGTTTGGACTGCCAATGCTTTGGGAGAAACTATCAAGCAAGCTTAAAAAATTATCACACAAACTACTCTTTGAGGATGGCAAAAAGGCAGAATGTGATTGTGTCCTTTTCTTAGTATAGTCAAGCAAATAACACTTTTGTTGTAAACCTTGTGCCTTTTTGTTCAGAGCGTTACTATAAGGTACTAGACAACTTTGTAAAGGCTTGCACAGAAATATTGCCGAAATTTCATTTTTTCAATTTCATATTTGTACCATTCCAAAAGGAAAATTGAACAAAATTCAATTAATGTCGTAAAAAGCAACAGACGGGAACCTTAAATCTGATAATCGCTGCATTCGTTCCTTAATTAATTTTATGCGTTTTCCCAATTCTTTTTTTCCACTACATTTCTCCTCTCCAAATAACCACCAGCTTTGATTTTGATTGAACGAAATTTCATCACGCAATGAAGATCACCTTGCTGATCACGTCAAGAAGCATGGTCACGCAAGAATGAACTCGACATAGGTCAATGAAAACCAGCGAAAATCTTGAAATAAGGCCTAAGGGGCACAAAGAGAGCAAGGTCGGATTTTGTTATCTACTTGAAGTGGCACAAACACGGAAACCCACATGACATAACGAGCAGTTCGTCTGTTAATCGCCGGCGAGCACACAAATCAATTTTAACTGGGCAGTTGGTGTGGTGTGTCCGGTCGGTATAAGAAAATAGATCCGCAAAAATACACCAGCCAAGCAATATGCTTTAAGTATGGTCAGTGCGCACTAGTGAACTGCCAGCAGGGAGGAATTTGTTTACCAGTTAGTAATAGCTATGAATATAAATCATAATGCTTCAATTTCATTCAAATTCCCTGAAAACGTCAAGGATGTTTTTGACTTGTTTTTCCTTATCACAAGGATAAAGATGAAAGGTATATTAGTAAAATTTAACGGATCAACAAAACAATATCTTGCTACCCACAATAAGCTCTACAAAATAAACTTAGGTTACAGAAATGATGAATTCTGATAATATACAGAAAAAGACGGAGAAGGTTGGTTTTAACTCTGTTAAAGTTTCTTCTTGCAACATCCCTTATTCAAACTTTTTCGTTTTTGCAGCAAGGTGAGTTGGTAATGTCATGGTTTTATTACGATTTTTAGACAAAACAGTCGATTTTACCACACCGTTGTGAGGCATTTACCTCAGAAGCAGCATTTTAGATTTCTGCCTGAATAAACGCTACCATTTGTGGCATCACAAGTGCCATGGCGATTATGAGATTTTTTGACCCAGATCTGGTCGGTCAAAGTCTTCAAAGATATGCAGAAAATCTCGAAAAAATGTCCGTGTTCACATTGCATACATTTTGTGGTGAAAAACCAGTTGAACACAAGAATTGCAACGCTTGGGGCAGAGTGAAATGCCACTGTTATTCCAAAAAATGCTGATGTAGGTATTCATGAGGGTTAGCCAGCAAATGGAAACCCAAACAGAGTGAAAATAAAAATATATGCAATGTGCTACAAAGATGTTTCAAAAAATTAGGCTTGGGCTGACGAAAAATTTGAAACTAACTTATTTCTGTGGGCGCTGTGCGCAGTCGGTAGGTATTGCAGTTCCAAGACTAACATTATTTGACATTTGTATCTCTAATACAGGAAAAAAATGTGAAGAAAATACAACAACGTTCAATACCATTACAAAACGTCGAAGTAGTTTTTCATTTCAAAAATATGTTGTACCATACAAAAATTAAATTAAACTGTTTTGGTCTCGAAACAAAACCTTTTCAAAATATTCATGAAAGCACAAATCACGACTCCTCATTCATTTTTCCAGTCGTTCATTTAATGATTTCAATCGAACGTTATCGATCCGGTGAGTCAGTGTGGGGAGTTCTGATGCAGGTTTTATTTCTTGCGCTAATAAAATGTAAAGCAATGTTTTGAAGACAATATAATTTATTTTTCCAATTACCAAGATTATTTTATTTTTGTCAATAGCCAAATTCAAATAAGGAAGTTTTAGATGAATCCACGGGAAATTGGAGAGGTTCAACGTTTGCAACAAAATGAGACAAACGGCATTATAGGTTTCAAGGTTTGGTGACATTTCATCACGCGACAATTAATCACTGACATTTAATCACGTGAAAGTTAATCACTGAAATTTTGATCACTGAATAATTTGTTTAAATGGTGTTGGTTGCATCTGCATACTTGTTTCAAGTCCTTTCATAGAAGTCAATAATGTAGGGCGATGACATTAAAAAAGTGCATGTTGTCAGCTTGTATCAAACAATCTTATCAGTTACTGTAGTGTAAAAAAAATATTACTAGCTACTATCAAATAATATTATCAGCTCGTATCAAAAAATATTGTGAGCTAGTATAAAAAAAATTATTATCAGCTAGCATTAAAAAAACATAAGGGACGCGAATGAAGGAAAAAAACGGAGGGACGCGATTGAAAGGTAAGCAGCGAAGTGCCAATCATAAACTGTCATTCTATTTGTAGTCTTCTTTCATACCAATTTCGTTAACTTTTCGCATAATACTTCGTGTTAAATGAAAATAGCAATCCGTAACTGTTGCACTTAAAATGCTGATCTAAAAGCGTTTATAGCTGCATTCTCAAAATCTAGCAGTATTCTCTCAGGAAAAGCCAAAATAATCATTCCTTTTACTTCATGCAACATGCGATCATACACAACTTCAATCTTTTTCTGTACAAGACAGTAAATTGCGGCAGAATTTATGCCACAAGAGAGTTCGACATAGTTAGTCTTTACTATTGAAAAAATATGTAGTGTGTGCAAATTTGCGTGTTGATCTGCCTAGTGATAAAGAGTCTAAGGGATTAAATGTCTGGGTGATTAATTGTCTACGTGATTAACTGTCTAGTGATTAAATGTCAGTGATTAATTGTCGCGAGATGAAAAGTCTGTACACCATGTTTCAAAGCTTGTTAAAAGACCGTTAGTGCCACTTCCTACATATATCACACTAAAGTTGCCTATCTGTGTCTATCCTACTGTCTGTCGCTATTAATTCTCAAAGCGGTGAGATGATGTTCCGATCATGTTTAGCGACAAATTGAGCCTTTCCTGCCAGAGAAAAATCAGAATATTCGAAGATATTGCACTGCCATAAGATTACTTTGGTTTTAAAAAACCTTACTACAGACACATTGACATTGCAATGCAAATGGAACACGTTTAGTTGTTGAACGCTGTAACCTTTAACTTATGTTGTTTAAATTGTTTCCCTCTGCAGCATGCTGGTCAACAAAACAGTGTATGAGTAGAAGTTGACCACACAGAAACGATTGGCTTGGGTTAAAAGCTTTTGATTTTTTAGTGACAAGCAAAGAGAAGATACGGATCAATGGCACTTGTACCATCGTTTGAAATTGAGCTGGTTTGTAAATGTGTACGCATTTCAATAACTGTTATACGTCTAACTTGTGACGCGTTCTCTTAGTAGACTATTTGACTATTTGTTCAAGTATGTGCTGAAGAAGGTGAAACGTGAAGGACTTCATCGTGAGCATTATGCGCAAGCTACACTGTGGCCTGACGACATTAATTTAATTGACGAGTGGTGACTGTTGCAGATCAACTCACGCTTTGCAGCCTTCAACCTATTTTTCGTCAGTTTTATGAGTTTCTTCACCCTTGGATACAATTTTGCTCTGATGTGTCCATTTATTCCTGTTTTCCAAATTATGTACAACCAGACCTACACGGTATAGCTTCACTGATGCACCTAATGAAATATGAAAACAGAACAATGAGCGTATGATAACAACAGAATTTTTCGGTTATTCAGAGTCGCACTGGAATGCCATTACCAAAAGAAATGTGATTGCTTCTTCTCATTTTCACTATCTCTTTCATACTGGTGGGGGGTTCTTTGGAAGTGTGACGTGCAAATATTTTATGACGATTCTATCGAGAAAGAGACTACTGCAGTTATCCCATTTCACTATCTGTTGTCGGTCATCATAATGTCCATGGTAGGTTCATTGACTTGGTCCTACGAAGCATTGATTATCGGAAGATTTATGATGGGCATTCCCATCGAGATATATTTCAGTAAGTTTATAGTTTATCGAGCAAATCCAAAGGTCATTTGCCTACTTTCACTGCCAAGACTTTGGCCGTTCTTTAGTTCAGCGTGCTTAAAACTACTAGCCAGTGGCTATCGCATTTTAGGCTGTTGTATTTTACTTAGGCCTCTGAATCGAAACTAATAAAAACAGTGTGATTGGTTTTCTGATAATTTTTAAACCTGGGTGGAGCACCCGTTCTGCGGGATCGTTTCGAGTATGGTACCGATGTTTCCGGGTTTTATGTTTGCAGTTCTTACCCACATATGAAAAATAGAGTTGACATTGATGTTTTCGCATTTTTGGGTCTCTTCCTCTCTTCTGACTTACCATACAATCAAAATCTGGCGAGGGATTTAATACAGAACCTTACGTACATACAGCTTTGGTTCCAACATTTGTTGCTGAAGTGAGTGCAAGGAAGAAACAACCTTGTTGGCAAAGCATGTCAGCGGCATCTATTGCAGTTTCAGCAGGCGTAGCACCCTTTCTTTCTCATCAAAAGGTATACATTTTCCATTTGGTTTTATTTAAGAAAACTCATTTGAATGTTACTCAAGGAATTTTTTTCAGGTGTTGAGATATTTTCACTTATGGCCGATTGCCATATCCCTTGGAGCTCTTCCTTCTATAGCTTTCCTCACTGCAAGCTACTGGATAGTTGAGACTCCATACTACCTACAGCGGCGAGGTGATGAAGCTCAGGAAATGGTGTTGCTTGAGCAATTACGAACAAGTGACAAGGTTTGCTTGGCTTATGCTGAAATTTAGAAGTTGCAGTTTTATTCTACTTTTTTACGTTTTCTATTCTAATGAGGCCCTAAGCAAAATTTTGCTATTCTTTCTGAGGATGAGGGTATAACTGAATTGAAGACGATCAAAGATGAGGTGAAAGTTCTGAATGTTGTGGGACTTAAGGAAATGTTCACTATAAATAATACAGGTAAACTTTTTCTGACAATAATAAAATACGCTGTAGCTTCGTGGCCAACTTGTGAGGAAACTGCCTGCTTCACTCCGCTCTCATCCTTTATCGACGATTTGAACTTGCACATATTTGTTTTTCAATAACTGTAAGCCACGGTAGTGACTTAGGCAAGTGAATCCATTGCAATTTATTTTGCAGAGAAACAAGTTTCCTGTCTTTAACACATCTTCAGTGTGTGCCTTTTTCTGACAGTTATACTTGTATCGCTTATCACTCAAATAGGAAGCCGTAACTAAATTCAAACTCTGGATGAATTCCAGCAGTGTCCTTGAAACGTTCCTGAAAAAAGGATCTTTCATTTTCCAAATTACGTCATTAAAGTGCATACATTTGTGAAGTAAAATAGTAACCATGAAAATCAACAATGCAACGTTTTATAGCAATATACATCTTCTTGATTTTTCAATAACTCTTAATTCTTAGGATTTTGCTCACATTGGAAATCTTAATTCGTATCAACGTCGCATGTTTAGTACTTTTCTGGTGAATTGCAGCTTCTCAATGCATTCCGCAAATTTAGAGCTTGCAACAAAAGCAACATGTACCTCACGTGCCACTTCTTTGCATAACTTTGCACCAAATAACTCCACAGCCGATTCAGCTGGTGAGCTGCTTAAACCAGCGTACAGACGTGTTAAATAGAAAAACTCGTGTGTCGAATTCATGCCTTTGCACTATTCTTTAAACAGTGTTAAGGCTGCCAGATTTGATGTAACTGGTCCGTTTTATTGTGAAATTCAGCACATTTCACAGAGGAGTAACATCATATTTCCACTGCAACTCTGCAGAATCAAATGATTTTTACTTCTACTGAACATCTGCACTTGCTGTAGTTTACACTTCTTCGCAAAACAAGGGGGTCCTCTTTCATTGTCTCCTGAATGAATATATCTTACGAAAACAAGCAACTGAGCACATGAAGTAGCATCTGTTGACTCATCCACAATAAGCATTGGAGTGGGTGATGTTTTCATTTCATTTATCATCTGGTCTTTCACATCTTCCGCATATCTGAAATGCGCCTTTGAGTAGTATCACTGATATAAGATATTCGTCTCATGTTTGCCTCACTACCTTCCCCAATAAGTAGTTATACTGTTTCCAGCAAACAGGTTTCACAAGCGTTTTTTTCCAATCGTGTAAGGTATTTCCTTTTGCAATTTCAAGTGCGGCTTCATATGATGCATGTGATCTTGGTGGAAACTTCCGGCAAGATAAGCCTCTGACGTTTTAAACTCGCTACATCATGTCGGAAGAATTCTATAATCTTTTGTGCCCTGACTGGGATGCTTTGTCTCTAAATGCCGTATCCATTTCGAAGGCTTCATATACTTAGCACTGACAGGATTTATACCACTGCAATACGCTTCCTCCTGAATGTTGACAATAAACTGTTGATAGACTATCTCAGTCAACAACTGGTTAAAACTAGAATAAATTATTTGTGACAGGTTGGAAGGCTTTGGCTTTAATTGCTGTATGAAATTCGAAGGTTTTAGAAACCCAGAAGCAGCACAGAGAACAACGTTGCACAAAACCAACTACGGCTTCACTGTGCTTTTTCCAACTATGGAGGTAAACCAAATTTTAAATATTCTTCAAAATACTTGCGTTTCTTGTCCATGGCAGCAATAGAAATGGAAATATCATAATACTATTGGAGGTTTCTACCTGACTGCTGGCTGCAATTTGACAATAATAAGTTGCTGGTATCAAAGACTACAATTGTTTTAGAACAAGAACAACTAAATACATCAATTGACATAAGCAATATACCGCTTGTGGTTTCCTTCACCTCGGATTTCGACAAGAGACGTGCAGGATTGTGGATGATAAAACTAAGAGATTGGATTGTACTGTACAACGGTGGTATGACGATGAAAAGACGTCTATGACCTTCAGTTGCGACTTCGGATGCATGCATTGCCAACCATATTTTGCAACATATTGTGATATTTTAATTGGTAACTCCGATATTATAATTTGCACCCCTAGTTAATTACGATATAAGCAACAAACAAGCAGCTCCAAAACGCAAATTTATTGCGACAACCAGGTTTTGCGATTTGAACTTAAGTGTTAAGACAGACACGACAAGTTAAACATATCGTTGCATTGAAAACTTTGCGCGCCCTAAAAAGCTTTACGACCTCAGGTTGAAAAATGCTGCTCTAGTGGAAATAGAAGCAAGTCTAGGTTCAGGTTAGTCTGAACATTAACATCTACTGTGATATGTTCGAGGAAAGTACAGACTTGATTATTTTCCCTGAATACTTCTGCGGGCCACTGGAAACGCTGTGGCGGGCCACATGTGGCTCGGGGGCCGCTAATTACCCACCCCTGATCTAGGAAATCATTACAATCTGTTTGCCTAAGTTTGACACTTTTAATGCACAGAATGCTTAGTGTGGGTAATCTCTACTGCAGTGGTTCCAAACCGGGGGTCCATGGACTCCCAGGGGTTACAGAAATATTTTTGGGGTCAATGACCTTTGTATGTATGAGGTGAAAGGAAAATAGCAAAATGCCAAAATATGTGCCGTGGTGGTCTAGATTGCGACAAAAATAAATCGAGCGCAACTCCAAGCTCTCCATGCTATAAGACAACACGATATCTGGCTCAGAAATGAACATGTTTATCCACTTCAGGAAGGTATGCAAGTTGGAATTTAATCAAACGCAGTGGGAATTTTGATACTGTTTGTTCCTGAGTAGCTTATCCATTCGAGAAGTTTCTGACAAAGTTCATCTTACATCATCCTCCAATTCAAGGCGATTTCTATGCGTAGTTTTGTTGAGAAGTATTGTTGAGAAGCGGATTCACATAAATAAAAATGTGGAAACAAAAAGCAAAAAGCGAGTGAAGTGCAACTTTAGCAACATTGGAATATGAGCCGATTGTATCAACCGAGAATTCCTCAACTGTCTTGTCATCTAAAAGATCTTTGGCTGTTGAATCATTTTGCAGATCAATTAACTCATCCTGCTGCTCGCTGACCGTTTAGAAATTTTGAAAGGCCACACCTTTTTATCTGAATACTATAAGATGGTCGTAAAGCGAGGTTTTAGTGTATTTTGCTGAAGGTTATGCGGAGAGGTTCAACTGTATTTTGAGAGATAGTTGGAAGAATTAGAGAGACCGTTTCGGTCCCTCTAAACGCTTTAGAAGCACTGACTTTCAAGCTGAATGAAAACTTCCTGAGGTGGCCATGCCCTGATGAAGGCTGGCTCGGCCAATCAATCTATAATGACGCCTGACAATTTGAGAAGGAGACTCATAGAGGCAGTGTTGCCAAATTCAATGTTAAGAAAAAAAAATTTTAGCTGAACTTCGCCCAGAAAATGTTTTTTTGTGCACTGGTAAATACTACAAATCGGTGGTTCTTAACCTTTACTCTACCACCCCTGCCTGGAGTATTTGTCTTTTGTTTCAAACGCTCCTGACTTTAAACAAGTAAATTGGACAGAACACTTTTCCGTTGAAAATTTCCATGTTGCAGAACACGAATGGGCTCTCGCACCCCTGGACATTTATTGACGCCCCCTGGAGAGGTGTTCTCCGCAGTTAAAAACAACTGCCGGTGCGATAAAATTTCACCAGTTTTTTCTGGTTTGAAGCTTCTTTTTTGTTAGCAAGTCGTTTCAAATTCCACCGGATTTTCAAAATCTGCTTGAGCATTTCTCCATCTGGCCACACGGTTGCTGAATACTTCAATACCTGGTGAATAAATTCTTCATATTTTCCCACCTCATGCCAATTGTATGCAATTATCCCGCCATCAGCAGGCTCACATGTTACACACAATTCCATTCATTAGACGGTTTGATTGTTATGCAGTGCGAGTTTGTTATGTGGTAAGCTCCATGAAACAATCATGTTTTTTAGCATGCAAAGCGGATGATAACTTTTTCTAATAGAAGCTACTTGTGCGTTGTTGGTTTATTCAAGGGGTCCACAACTTTCAGCCAAATCGTCAAAAAGGTCCCTGAAACTGAAAAAGGTTGGGAACCAGTGCTCTACTGGAATATTGCGTTCCTTTAATTCACTTTTAATTCTTCTGAATCTTGAAAAAGCTTTCTCCTGTGCAGTAAGTGTCCATCAAGCCAGGAAATAAGGGTCGCATTTTGAAGGTAAAAGTGTGGCCTAATGGTTATTCATATGCTAACTACAGCTGTTACAACATTTTTTCATGGTGACCGATTTATTCTGAATTAATGTTGTTTTGACTGAGCTGCGATGTTATCTTTTTGAGCGGAACACTTTGAGATGCGAGGTTATCTCATCGACAGCAGTTAAGTTGTTTTCTGCATTGGATAGCTTTTTTGTGGGGTGGCTAGCTAGTGGACTGGGGTGTTTTCGACGCTAATAGCTACCCATGGTGAAATTTATCTTGACAATATTGAAGTTAGGTATATGGTTCGCTTTCTTGTTTGTTTTGTATTTTTCATTGTGTGATTCAGTTAATTTCTTTAAATGCTTTTTCCTCAGTGGAGATGATTTTTCATTTTCAAAATTATGTCTCAGTTTGTACTTGTTATGCTCGTTACGATTCTGTGCGGTTTGGTGCTAAACAGATCCTTTAGTTGCTCAGAAAAATACTTTATCTGCTTAAATGTACAACAGAAAGCTTGTTTCTACTTTCTTCGAAAGCCTTCCATTTTATTTGAGATTCTCTTTTGCAGTAACAGTGGTTTTTCATTGTGTGTGTTGCGTTTTTCCACGTCTCTTTGTTGGTCCAATAGCCAACAGTTCACAGTAGTTTCTTTGTAAGGGGAGTGGCCCAATGACAGCTGCGCCCGTCACTTCCTGCCCATGCATCCTAATCGCATATTCTGTCTGTGGGATGCAAGCTAAACTGAATTGCTCCGAACCATTACAGCGTGAATGATGATTTCTCCGTGCCACCTGCGTCGAACATGCCAAATGCAAATTCTAAATAAATCCGGTATTGATTTCAGACATTTTAGTAATGCATGTGAAACTAATCCGATCTTTGACCAAAGCGTTTTGCGTTATGGTCGCATTCAAACTTAATCCATCTCTTAAAGTGATTTTCCAGTGTGATTTCCCACATGGTAGACTGACGGTGATGTCATGGACGGTGTTTTTCTCTTGTGAAAATACATCTTCCCCTAATCAAGAAACAAAATAATTTGGCGTGCAAATCGCAACTTAACGGGAATTTTGATTTGTCGAAAATCCGGGCAAAATCCTGGAAAAACTAGGCAAAATCACTGAAACTCCGGGTAAAAATGTCGCTCGACAATCTTTGACTTAAAAAATGGCGCCCAACGTTTGCAGAAAAACTCAGGAAGACCTTTTTCTGGAGGTCACATCAAAACCAGGTCTTCATGATCTCTGTGGGAGAAATTTTTTAGGCAAAAGTTGCGCAAGCCTTTTTGGAGAAATTCAGGCAAAACTCTTCGCATCCCCAAACATTTGCCTGCTCCTTCATCTATGACCTTAGTGGTTAGAAAATTCATTCTGACATTCTCACTTTCTCACAAACAGAATGTAATGGAAATTATGCAAAGTAATTTCCACTTGCTTGTGCGCTTTATGGAAAGCAACTCATTTATTCTGACTCCAGTTACTTGAAATGCTTTTTCACGTTTGCTTTGTACCTCAACATCAACGTGTGTTTAATCTCCAAAACGCAAGAAAATTGTCATAAATTTAGGCATTCAGGATTGTTTACTAGAAACAACGAGGAAATGTTTCATTTGATGCGGTGCACGTTTTATATTGATAAATTCGACTGGACAGTTAGACATTGTGACAGAACAAGAACGCTCGCTTGCCGTGACCACGACCTTCTCACGCTGTATGACAGGCCAAGTCAGTCTGTGCATGCTGCTGTGTTTCAGACAAGATGATATTAATCCGAATCTGGTTGAGACGAGTTTAAATCCGCCGCTGTAAGAATCTGACAGTTACGCAAATAAGTGCTGTTAAGCTCCCATATGTTTACAAATTACTCAAAGTAAATTTAGGGTGGGGGCCTCGGCCCACGCCGACTCCTCGAAACCGCGTCAATGGCCAGTAGTGCTTGAAAATAAGCTCAGCATTATGCCCCAGCCCAGAGATGAAGGAAGAGAACCTTAGCTAATAATCAGTCCTCAAAACATCAGTAGTTATTATCTTTACCGCACCAATTAAGCAAAAATTGTTGACTTGTGAAAGACGAGATTTGTTAGACTTGTTTAGAGCTAGCTTTGTCTGTCTAAATTTGGCTTTCCGATGGATGTCTAAGGCTTTTGTTACGGTCCTGACTGTGAAAAACTAAATCCATGTGTTAGAAGTTAGGAGTTGCGCGCAGCTCAGATGTAGATAGCAATTAATTCTACAAGGAGATTCCAGATTGCAAAATGCTAGTATCAACTCGTGCAACGTAATCATCGCGTTCTGAAGACATTCTGATATTCACAGTTGAACATGTTGATGAATACGTTTTTCCAAATCTTGGGATTGTTTTGCAAGTAATGATGACTTTGGTAGCATATATTGCATGCTGCGAGCGATCTTTCAGTAAATTGAAGCCTGATCATTTCATTCCTTCGAGCCTCAATGAGTCAGGACGGGTTGTGTGATCTATTTTTGATGAGTAAGTAATACAAAGGCAGTGACGTGACTAGAAGTTTGAGCCAAGTGGGAAAAAGGGGCGCACGGGATACTGTAGATTCTCACCAGTCAACATTCACAAAAAAACAGTGAAATGATGGTGAATTCGGGTGTGGATGTATAGAATTCTGCACAACATGACTCTTCGTCTGTACTGCTCGACTTGTATTTCGCGGAAGAGGATGTACTGGAAGACCTTGCGGTCATTCTCCTCTCCCTGATATCTGATTTTTTCAGGTATTAAATAAAAATGTCTGTCTGGATGGCCATACCAAGCACTGAATTACTGGAAAATACTCCGAAAAACGCAAAAATACACAACCCACTATAAACGAAAGAAAAAATAAAATCGAAATAAAGCTAAGCGGGGTCCAAGTTTTGCGGTAAGTCTGCCATGGGTGGAGATTGGCCCCATTCGTCAGTGCCACAAATTATATCGGGCACATGCATCAGCAGTCTACATTTCTCAAAAGTACCGGATGATGGACATGTCTTGAGTTAATTTATCACTGGGCTCTACATGATGATTTGTAAGTATTAACATTCCTCATTGTTTGTTCTCCATGTTCTTTATCCAGATGTCTAGACAGACTCGGGGCCAAATGCTTTCAGTTTGAAAAAATTCTGTAACATAACTGTTCGACACTTGAAAGGACAGGTTTAAGTGGTTGAGAATCTCAAAAATAACATACAAGTACGCCAACAATGTTTGAGATAAGCAATGTCCTGAATAACCGTTCAATGCCGGAGCAGCGACGTTTCTTATATTTTATTGCAAAGTAATGTTTATGGCAGCCATTTGAAACAAGAAAGCCTGACCCATTTGAGACAAGAAAAAATAATTTGACCCGTTTGAAACAAGAAAATCACCACGACTATACAATATCAGAACATTTGTTGTAGAAGTACCATTTTTGATTTCGGGTGGAATACGTGCATGCACAATTTTTGTCATAACAAAGTGACAATTGTTTCTAATACTTTCGGTCGGTTGAAAAGCAGATTTCAAAATAATGTAGCGGTTTAAGTATTTGTGCATAGCTTAGGTATTTGTAGATACTTTTAAAAGTGCGCTGTTTGCTGTTTATGCTTTCATTAAGCTTCTCAGAGTGAGAAAGGCCATAGGCCATTTACATTCAAGCTCGGTGGAAGCATCGTTCTTATCAATGATCATTCTGCGAGGCTTTAAACTGCAGCAATTTCTTGAATTGAATTCATCTGAAAATAATAATTCCTTTATACAGTCAAGAAGCACCTGTAATTTAAATCATAGGCTATGAGAAGAGCAACAACATGAGCGCAGAAGGTCGTCTGTTGTGCTGGCGAAGATCAGAGTTTTGCTGCAGAAGAAATGCAGCATTTTATCTTTCCAGTTGAAAACTTAAATGTTGATGAGGATTAACTGAAAAATGCCTTTTTTGCACCCAGTCGAGTGTTTAGCATGTCGCAATTAAATTTGTGCTGATGTCAGCCTTGCAGAATTGCAGCGTTTGCCTCTTAATCTCCATGCTGTCGACTTCATGTGGTGACCTGTCGCCAGACTTCATGTTTCAGTGGCCGTGTTAATGTGTTGAAAAATTTTTGACTTGATTGAAGAGGTCGTCGGCATTAGATGATATAAACTTTGCCAGACCAAATTTAAATTCGATGCTGAATCAGAATGCAGCGAAGCAACATGAAGAAAATGCATGAACTTAGTTTGAGAGCATATGCAGAGGATGATCACATTTGGCATATTAGCACCTTGTCCGATGCTTTCCTCAAAATAAATGTGAAATAGTAAAACGTTTCAATTTCTTCTTTCGTTTTTGTCCCACAACCCCCATAAAGGAGCTGAAACAGGGTGATTGTGGTGATATCGCTGGAGAAGCCTGCCCAAAATAGTGTTTCGTGAGCATGTAAGCAATATTCCGTTAATTTTAATTGGTGTGCAATGACATGCTGTACCCTTCAACGACCGCGCAAGCCAATAAATTGGCTCTAGGTTTTTTGGTTATAACTCGCCAGCCGCTATAGCTAGAGAGTTGCTGCAACCCTCTACGGATGCGGCAAGGCTTCTTGGTTCTATTAAAAAAAATTTTTTGATTTGGGTGAGGAGTTCGCTAGGGAGAGGCTCGCAAAGTGGGGGTGTTTTGTATTTTTTGACCAATTTTGACGGGCCCTGGACGCCAATCTAATGGGCCAAAATTTTGTCTCAAACTTTTGTTGCAAACTAAATGATCTCCTGCGTCGATAGAGCCCTTGCTTAACCTTCTATCATGTCTGGAACCAAAGTTATGGCCCAAAAAATGATTTTACCCCCAAATTCAGAAAAATCAGAAAATGCATGAGTCT
>Ga0210059_1004563_pt1 | contig 22372 bp, 9 predicted proteins | sample Ectturendosymbi2_FD_188042 | JGI IMG/M metagenome (GOLD analysis project Ga0210059, IMG submission 188042) | Ecteinascidia turbinata endosymbiont from Florida, USA - Sample 2 (SPAdes) (version 2) | ecosystem: Host-associated > Tunicates > Ascidians > Unclassified | place: Key West, Florida...
GTACACGAAAAGCGGAAGTGCTAAATAGCCTTATAATAAATACTACGGCCAAAGCAAACGATACAACTGACATCTTGCAAACGTTTCGATAACAACTGTTATCATCTTCAGTGCATAGCAATACTATGCACCTATTGCTATGCACTGAAGATGATAACAGTTGTTATCGAAACGTTTGCAAGATGTCAGTTGTATCGTTTGCTTTGGCCGTAGTATTTATTATAAACAACATTAAAGCTGGGTGTTGTATTGGTGAAGTCTTATTAAATCACTTGATGTTTCAGGAAGGCATCCATGCAGAGATAGCGTGTCCTATAACTTTGGTTGTAGGGCTCTGCACAACCTGCCGTGGCTATCGACTGTTAATAGTCATCAGGTTCATTATAACAACATTCCTACCTTGGAGGCCTTATGGAAAAAATGTGTAGGCCTACCTGTTTCTTGATCGATACAAGAAGTCCAACAATGTATTGTTGCAGGCTTTGATGCAGTCAGATTGTTTTCACTGGTATTTGTCCTTATTCTTTGCACACTGCAACCGCAGTTTACTTTGTGACTGAGTGGCCGGCTGTTACAGTGTTAGTTTGAAGGCATGTGCAGGCCACAACGCATTCGTGCTTCACCAGTCCTTAGCCAGGGTTGGACTCTATTTCTTAAGCATGCTATTTTCGTGTCCTTCTCTGAATTTAGTATTGTATCATGTGTTGCGAGTTAGCCAACAACTATGTTGAAAAAGTGTGTGCAATGTAGTGTTCTACGAAGTGTCAGCGAACGTGTCTGTAACCCTGTGGTCCCACCACCAACGCCGTTACAAACCGTTCTGTGACTGTTATTATCAATCCGTGTTGTGCAGATAGTGTGTGCTTGGTCTTTATGAACTTCATGTCTCGTTCAAATGTTAAAATACTAAAATAAATATCAGTGAATATTATTTTAAAAAATCACTATATGCGTATTGGTAAATATAGTTTTGTTGTCTTCCCCAGTCTTTTTGTCATAAGAAGTTTTAGGGGCATTGGCGTCAGATGGGGGGGCCAAGGCCGCCCCAATATTTTGAAATTTGACATTTTACCATCAAATTTTTTGATAAAAAGGTGTTTTCTTAGTTTCGAGAGGTGAAAATAAAATTTTGCCACATTTGTTCCCCCTGCAAAAATATTTTGCCCACCTCTGGAAAATCCACTATTGGCCCCTCCCTGGAAAAAAACCTTCTGGTGCTCATGTTTAGGGGTACATGCTCATCTGTTGAAATGCTGAAGGGGTACACTGACGGAGAAAGTTTGGGAACCCCTGTTTTAAGTGTTGCGACTGGACAAGTATGCACATAGATTACTTTCAGGAAAATCACAAAACATTGTGAGAAACCCATCCTTTTTCGGTGGACAGACTGATGGTGTAGGAAAGTGTCTGGAAAGTGTTTTGCCAAAATGGTTGTGTAAGTACTTTCAACATGAGTGGCACATTTAGTTCTAACGAGGGATTTCCCTGTAATCGGACCTGTTATATTTTGTGATGGTGTTAAAACCATCTTGCTACGGCTTCAGAAATTTTGCTGTCTTGGCAAAAGGATGACTGGCATTTAAAACCGTCAATAAGTTTCCGTTTCTCAATATCAGCATTTCTACAACGTACCTAATCCAGAACTTCAGGATTTTTTTAAGGTCTCTGCAAAAAATGACTTCAAACATAGTGCTGTTGAAACGAGCTGTATAGGAAGGAAAAAATGTATGCACAAAAGGTCTAAAAAAAAGAAAATTTACATTCAAAGTCGAATTGAAATCATTTGTGTTTAGCGGATAAGACTGCTTGTTTTAATATCCACAATCAGTCCGAAAACTGCGTAGAAGTCTAATCTGCTTACAGAGCCCAGGAACCAGAACAATTGTCAATACTTTCCTCGTGTTGCAGACCTGTTTCCCAAGTTTTCTAGCACCACTCAGCGAAACGCCTTTTAAACACACAATTGAAACAGAACTGTTCATCGACAGACGTAGCGAACCGCCGAATATCAAATACAGCCTTCGCTTTGCAGAAAAATTCAAGAAACGCGATCATCATCAATGTTCCACAAAAGAAACCAATCATGTATGCAAAATTTTTAGGTTTTGGCTTAATTTTCGTATATCGATTAAATTATTTTGACTGCAGATGTAGTTGTTTTATATAGTGGATGCACATGTGCTTTAGTGTTCTGTGAATTTCAGATCAATGACTTCAGGCAATTTCTATTGGTGATTCAATGCAAGGTTTGGGACTTGTTTGTGAACAGTTTAACAGTTGACGTGATAGCCTGCTCACCCACATCACGGCTATTTGTCGCTGTTTCCGCTCGCTACTGTTACGCCAAACGCTGTTGTTCGACGTTAATCGATACGTGTTTCGCTACGTTACTCATGGATTCACGTTCAAGTGTATTGAAGAGTTTGTTCTATATCTGAGTATAATCAAGGGAAGCAGTGTAGCACAAGAGTGCTTTTGGAGAGTAATTATCGGACAAAGTGGTGAGAACCTTTATACCGCATTGCTTTGGCTTGGCAAACTCAACACGTCAGGTTGCTTGGTTGGGAGCCTGATCAGTGCTCCTGCAATAACTATCTTGGCCCTCAATTAGTAAGACAGCACCTTGGAACAGTGCGCTGCAACGAGCTCCTCATGCGCTAGTTTCGCCAAAGCGAGGGTACAACCAGTAAAGTAATCACTAGTACAACCAGGTTTAACAATCCTTACAATGTAAGACTTCAGTGAATCAAAGCTGAGTCTGATTGAAACTGTGGTCCTGTGCCGCTAAAATCGTTAAGGAATTGTTAAGGGAACCTTAACAAGCGTCTTCCATGATACCAATTATACTTACGTGATTGAAACTACCTCTTCTTTAAATGAATAACTAGCGCGTTTTTTTCCTTTTTTAACAACTAGCGGTGGAATTCAGTTACTGCCTTGTTAGTCAATTCATAAACATTGAATCGCTGCGTCATGTGCTTGTGAGGCATACTGTAGGGGGTATTATGCTGACGATGTTATGTCTTATTGACGTTATAACCTATTAAAATTTTGACTTTCTAATTTGATTTTTATTGTATTTATTTTATTTTAATTGAAATTAATTTCTCGCAATGCACCTGTAACAGCTGTTGTGACTTTATGTGGCAGTGTGACCAAATAGTCAAGTTATAGGCAAGCATGCAGCTGAAACATAATTTTTAGGGACTTTTGAAAAGATAGCTTTAAGCTGAAGTAACTTCACCATAGAGACTTGTAATGATTGGCTACGTGCATTTGACGTCGTTCTTTTGATCTCTGAAAATTCAATCAGCGCATTGTCGTCATGGATGCTTGTGCTTCCTTTTCACTTATTTCATTACGGTGTTGCTCGCTTGCTCAGTCGTGTTTGAACGCTTGCATCGTCGGGCGTCAAAGAATCGCACCTCTGTTTGCATCATTAAATATCATGTTGTCATCTTCTGATGACCTGTTTTGGAGATGAGCGGAATTTTAAGTAAATTAAAACCTGACGTTTGAAGTTATGTGTAAGAAGTTTCATTGTCAGGTCCTGACAGGACTTAAATCTAATTAGGCCTGATCGTGTAAAATCGCAAAATGCATGATTTCGTCTCTGCTCAGTCTTTATCGAGATCGAATTAAACGACCAACCATAATAAAATATGGCAAACCGTCAATTTGCAGTCACCCATCACTCCTTCATTTGTTGATTCGGTAGTTTCTGATCGCAGCCCTTGCCTGCTGCGACCATATAAAGGTATTTATGACTGCCCCGAAAACATGAAGGCATCTATAATATGTTAACCCGATGCGATATACTGGAAAACCCGAAGCCGTGAGTGACAACGTACAATGATGTATCGTCTGAGGTATGAATAGCTCAACTGCAGAAAGCGCCACTACCCTTGTCTTGGTCACGAGTTCAATTTTCACTAACGCTGAGATCTTTTTCGGTTCCATCCTTGTGACTTGTTCACACCATGCATTGATTCGATAGTTAGTTGTCTCTGAACGGGGCTCTTGGCTTGATGAGTTAGATCTTGGACGTTAATGTGCACAAATACATATAATAAATATATAGATGTGCCAAACCATTATTACCAATCAGACAATCACGATACCAAAACTAGTAGCTGTAAAAGAGCTTGACCACAGCTTTTTGTAGAAATTTTCGACTCCAATCAAAACAATGTATGCTTTCAAAAGAGTCTAACAAAACGAAAATTTGCATTCAAAGTCGTATTGAAATCATTTGTGTTTAGCGGATAAGACTGCTTGTTTTAGCTATTTTTGTGCGGTGTGATTAATCTCTCGTTTACTACGCGTTTGATTCCACATAAAATTATTTTACACTGTCTGTACTTGTGTATAACAACTTTTGATGTCATTAATGCGTAGCATATTTCCACAAGTGGATTTCTTGTGCCCACTTACCTTGATGACCACGTTTGTTTGTTTGTTCTGAGAAACCTCTAAAATGTCTGGGATACGAAACGTAGCATTGCAGTCTTTAAATTATGATCACTGTAAGAACTCTTAATAAAATTTTGAAAGCAACTTGCAATTATAACTGTAACTGACAAATAAAGGAATGTTTTTCACAAGCAAGTAAAGATGATGCGTTTGAGCTGGTTTGTGCTATCAGTCACATTTTTGCGTGGAGACTGAACAAACTCGTTAAACGGTTTGTTCTTAACACGAAATTTGCAAGATTTTTTATGACAATGGAAGTTGTGCAAGCATAAGGACAACGTGAAAATTTCAACAGATCTTCAAAATTTTTTGAAAAGACTGAAAACAAGAAATCAGTTAAAACCAAAGCACAACTTTTTTGAAATGTTCACTTAAACAAAAATATTTTTTTATCAAAATGTTTGTCCCACCGCATGATGACGGATTTGAACACACACATTCAATGGTGTATAATCTGCCTCAGGTCACCCCAGATCTTCCAACATTCCAAATGGCCGAGTGCGAGCGTAATGCTAATTGATGTTCAGGTAATGGTAGTTGCATGATGCTACAGTGGTTACTGCTTAGAAAGACAACGTCTAAAAGCTAATTTACGAACATCACAGTGGGAACAGTATTTTCTGGATACAGTTCTGCCGACTGAAAAAGGCTTCCAAAGCCAATTTCTAATGTTTTTCTGCTTATCTTGACTCTTTTAAAAGGAAAACACAAACACATGGAATGTTTGACATTTTTCATAAGTGACAATACCGAAATAGGGCTAAAATGGTGTAGTTTGTAACACTGGTTTGCAGATAATGTAATGCTAGTGGAGAGAAGGGAGTCAGGTTCACGTTGCTTGCTTCCTTTTCCGTGGGAATATATAGGGCCAGGTAAACTGCAAAAAGGGGATTTGATGGAAAGTAAATTAGCCATCCTTTGATCGTATTTGCCAATGTCGAGAAAAAAACCTAAAAGTGCCCGATTATTTCGGCATTTTCTCAACATTTCAACAAAAGCATTTGATGGCAAAGTCTAACGCAAAAAGAGAATCTGTGATAGCACGATACAAAATCCTAACCAGGTTCTACCGCACATTTGTATGTCAGAAACCTAGTTGGTATTGACCAATCTTTTTTATCAAACACGTTTCCTTATTCAACTGGAATGGTAGGCACTCCATAAGTTTTTTTACCAGAAAAGTGGTAGCTATGTGTATATTACATGCAATTCTCTGCACATAACTTTCTAACCAGTGGCGATTTTAGAATTAAAAGAATGTGGGGCACTGCGGGTCCAAGGAAAACGTAGAGGGCCAACATAATGTCTATCCTGTATGATGATTTTCCGTTGTTTTAAAGATTTTAATTTGCTATTATCAACACCATCAAACCCAACATAGGCTTGTGAATATCGTTAAAACCTACCGTTATATTATTCACTAGACTAGAGGCACCTAAACTCCACTACACCCAATGTACTGGTATGTCGAATATTCTGTGCTAACCATGCAACTTCCACAGCACTACACATATAAAACGAAACACCATCTTCCGTACGCAATTGTGCCGACTCACATGAACGAAAACAGCTCCACGGAAGTGAAAACAATGCACATGAAAGCGAAATGGTTCCAACCACGAATTCCATCCTGGCAGAGACAAGTAGGCTGTTGATAAGCCAACTAGTTTCGTCAAAATATTCCTACTACAAAGCAAATTAAAAAAAAAAACATCTGCCAACAGATATGGTGACTATTGACTACTCCGGCTTTGTGCGTAGCTTACGGACACTTTTGATCGTGGTGTAACAATAACAATGTTATGCAGCTATTATCACAAGTGTAATACCCATCTGCAGCATGGATAGGGTAAGGACTATTCAATGCACTATACCAGAAGTTCTTAACCTTTTTCAGTCACGTCCTCTTTTACGTTTGTCTTTGTTATCCGCGCCTCACCTAACCTCCAAATCAAACACAAAAAGCAAAACAACAATTGTTTGCCATTATCCTGCTTTCCAACAGCATGTCTCCGCCATACTCGGGCTCCCCTTGCAAACCTTTCACGCCCTCAAAAGGTGCGTGCCCCCCAGTTCAAGAACCACTGCACTATTCTCTTAACAACAGTGAGGCTTCGGCACCAATGGCACCTAAAGTATAGCATAGCCGTTCCGCAGATAGGTATGTGCGCATTGGCGTTTAGGGTGTGTATCTGATAGCAAGATATGTAACACTAGGCATAAAAGCTGCTTTGCAGAATATTCTCAACATAGTCGTTCATTTTAATATTTATACCAAATTTTCCTCTGACTGATCCTCAAACGCTGACTTTCAAACCCTGCGTTAACTTTTGACTGTTTTGTCATAAGCGAAACAGGAACTACCTCAAATAAACCAAAAGAAAGATTCAAACAAATAGACAATGAACAATATGATTGTCTTACAAATCCCTGCACAGTCTACGTCAGAATTTCATATCGACATCAACTCAATGTAACTTCATTCTTCGATTATCATGTCGACTGTCGAATTCATCAGCGAAGTCATCTAAATATATTTTTAGCTCGTACATTTCAATTGAAAGTAGAACATGTTATCAAATATTTCACTGGTCATGGAATTTCTGAGAAATTTTTTTACCAATGTCATTTTCAAAAAACTTCTCTCGCATGAAGTGCTGGTGACAGGAAGAGTTACAGCTATTAGTAACAACTTGTATAAACAATCCAACGCAGCTTTGTGGGGGAGCTATAAATGAAAGAAAATGTAGGCAGCTGCGACTCCTTCCGAAGCAAATCGTTTGCCTGAGGTAATTCATGTTTACCATGTTTTAAATACTTCTCACTAATTGAATATGCATTTGCGAATTCTTTCAAGCGTTCTTCTGATCGAAATGTTTGACCTACAGAGCAAAGAGCTGAAATTACGGAGAGAATTGTTCATGAATCATTACAAAAACGGCTGTCTAATTTTTTTAATCAAACAGTCAGTGACTGAATAGAAGATATACTGCTGTACACATGGTATGTGTCAGAAGATGGTTCGCCAGTCAGTCCCATCACAATGAAGTCTTCTAACTTCCGGTTTCTTTTTGACCGCTTTTGTATAGCTGTTGATGAAATCTTGCATTCTTGGCAAAGTCCGCAAGCCTTCTCAGCGTATTGCTCAAACAAGTTGGAGTTTCGCATATTAAAAGCAATTCTTCATGACAAAAATGAGCTCCGCTGCTTTCCAAGGTTTACTTGCTTTTTCTGCAGCAATTGCGATACCTCATCAACTTTCCTGAGAGTTTCCGAGAACAAATGTAGCATCGTCACACAAGTCTCTGTGTTTCGTTCTGTTTAAGTGGATATGGCCCACAAGAAAACCTTCTTTCTTTCCTCCTCTTTGCTAATAGCTACAGTAATAGTTATAGAATATAGAGCAGGGGTTCCTAATCTTTCTCTTACCACGTACCCCTTCAGCATTCCGACAAGTGAGCATGTACCCCTTCAACATTTCAACAGATGTGTATGCACCCCTTCAGCATTTCGACAGATGCACATGTACCCCTAAGATTTCCTATGGCAATACATTTTATCATGACTAGTCATAGACATATTTATCAATAAGCAGCATATAATGATTTTGAAAAAGAATAGTCACTGATATATGTGTAAATATTTGAAAACAAATGCAAATATATTTTGCTCTTCTATTGATAACCTTAAATGTACCCCTTCGGATAGTCAAATGTACCCCTGGGGTACATGTAGCCCAGGTTGGGAACCCCTGATATAGAGCGAAGAGAGACTATTACTGCAGAGCGCTCTACCCTAAGGTCTAGCTCTAGGTTCTATAAGGTTGCAAGATATGTGTGGCTAGACTTAAAACTTAAGTGACGAATCAGTTACGCAAGATGCTTCGATGTCATATACACAAGCCAGCAGAACTAACGACTGTAGTCAGGATAAATTCGGATGAATTAACTGACCCCAATTCTTAATGCTTTCATAAGCAATTTGCTACTGAGACGTATAGTAATATAATCCAGTTCTAACTCACACTGAAATGCACGGTAGATCAACCTTCCCATTTCTACGACTGTTTCTCAGCTTCGAACTGAATCTTTGACCACCACGACCGCGGTCTGACGAAATTTCACGCAGGATCCGAGCAACCACTGGTGTGTGTCGTCATCAACAACTCCTATTACCCGGCCATCAAGTACAATAACCCAGTCTATTACGTATTTAGGAAATATTGAAAGCAGGCCAGAGGGCTTCCAAATTATCGTTTAAAATATTGCTAGCAGAAAGTTATCTGCTGTGTCTGTCAATAAAACGAACTTATACGTGAAATTAAGCACAAAACTGGGGGGCCAAACTGGGGGCCATGGTCCACCCAGGCTACCCCTTAGAATCGCCACTGTTTCCAACCTCGTCGTTGTTATATCGACATAGGCCTCACCCTTTGCGAATTTATGCTGCCAGCCGGTGTAGATTTTGATACCGCCTAATAACCGGGTAAAACCCACTTTAAGTTATACGCACAGCCAACAGCTCTTTCCCCATCTCAGCTTAATCAACACCCAAGTTAGATGGTTTTGTTTTTACTGCTTTTTAAAATTGTCGTTCACCAAGAAAAATTTCAGATTGAATTTTCTAGACGTATATTCCGACTGGTACATTTTTTTGTTCATCTACTAAACGTTCGCAGCAGAATTTTTCCTGCACTGCAGCGTTTCATTCCAGCGTTGCGTGATTCTCTGCGAAATTTAGTGGTGCATTTCAATTTCTCGTCGATCAACAATTCGTCAGCAATGAGCACCACCGAGCTGGAAAATTGATCATATTTGAAGTTAAGAGGTTGCTGTTGATCTAGTGCTAGCACAGGCAGAGTGATAACCTAATTTTTTTTAGAAATCAGTCGTTTAAGAAATTTGCATCGCTTTTTATTTTCTGCAATGCACACTTTAGCTGTTGCTAACGTGACAGCGAATGATATTGTTGTAAAATGCATTTAACGACTGCAATGATTCCGCCGGAAACAAAATCTCTTTTTAGATTGTGTTTGACTATATAAATGATAAATGGGGGATGATTTTCGAAATACAGAATGGGAAGCTGAGTGTTTGTATGTCTGAATCAATTTGAACCATTCTTTGTTTTACCACCAATTTCACTGTTATCCAGGAATTTCAAATTCAGAGAGTGCAAACCACGTAAAGGTCAATGACAGATTTAGCAGACACCATCAACAGGATGTCCAGACATCCAGTTTAGTCCGGTCGTTTCTTATGTTGAGGTGCTATCCTGGATGGCTTTGGACTGATGTTGATTCACAGCATTCCATTGCGATTTTTCCCAGTTAATGAAACAGGCAATCAGACACTAAATTAGGTTGGCAATTGTGTTTGCGTTTCGGCATCAACATAGTTTAGAATTGAGTTTGGTTTGTTAACGCTGAACTTAAGTTTTACTTCTTTGTTCTTTTGGATGCGTTTAAATGGTGCACCTTGCATGAGCAGCAACAAATGTTTATTAAAAAACGACCAGAACTTTCAATTAACAAAACTAGAAATTACACAGAATATAAATAATAGACGTCAAGCTCTTAGTTTGTGTCACAATTCACTGATTTCAAAAGAAACATTGTGTCTGGATAACAGGCCCGTAACTAGAGGGGCACTGGGGGGCGAAGTCCCCTGCGAATTTTTTCGCCCCACCTGGAAAAACTTGCTGGACATAGCCGAAAACTATTGGACATAGTTTAAAAAATTTGGGCCTTCTCAGAAAATTCTTCGCTCCCCTTGGTGACCCAAGCGGTTTACGGGCCTTCTGGGTAAACTAACGCCAAATCCTATGAATACGTAAGTAGCAACCGCGTTATGAAACTTTTCTCATACTGTTGGCCACTTCTTCACAAGGCAAGCACTCTCCTATCGTCATTTATAGCGGTTCTAATCAGTTTCTTGAGGTGTTCTTGAGGGACCGAAACGGTTTCTCTAAATACAGTAGAAACTCGCTTTACGACCATCTCGGCATTCAGGAAGGAATAGTTGCGGTTTCCCAAAATTTCTTAACGGTCACTAAAGTAAGACCTTAAAAAACCTGGTTCTAAATTCCCACAACAGGTTTGCAGATCTATTGTGGTGAAAAACTTGTTTATTATGTAAACTCAGGGATCATATGGTTTTATCTTCGAGGCTAAGTTGCTTCATGTTGTTAATTTTTACTTCATTATTTTGTCTGTGTCAAACTGGGTATCTTTGAATTTGTGAAGAAAGGGATAAACTCCCATTCAAATGCTGTTGTGTAGTTGTCACTTATTAACAATTACGTGCATGAAAGCATTAAAACCAGCAAGACATTTGAGTAAGTATACGTAGGAAATATGATATAGATCGCTTTACAAATGGAACGTTTACTCCGAAGAATTTGCAAAAATGAAATATTGAGAGGTATTATTAAATCTTCACAACTTTTTCGAATATCTGCATATTGCACAAACAAAATAATTTTGTCGTCAACAAAACATCTGCTTTTATTCTTCCCTGTCTGAAGCCAACAAAAATGTCAGTGAAAACCAGGTGAAAACTAACTTGTTACCTGATTTTTCTTGAAACAAATGCCTTTACACAGTGTTTCACCCAGCATAGGGCCGCACTTATGTTACTAACCAGGGGTGTAGTGGGGCGGAAACCCGTGGGAACTGCGTTGTTGAGTCGGAAGCTGTTTTAAAATGGCTATTTTTTGGATGCGTTCCCACACCTTTTTTGTAAGCACTGCATCCCTGTTTCCAACCCAAAATTGTAAATCTTTTTTCAGAGGAAATAGCGCATAAACTCTAACAAGGATTAAAGTCCCGCAAGGTAAAAATCAAACCAGGTTTAGGCATTGCAACCACAAGTGCTTACAGCATCCTCAGTTTGGGAAAAGTAGAGATCAGGGAAATAGCCAACCTGAAATTGCATAAAATCTAAACCTGGGTGATTTTGTTCTTTTTCTCCTGTACTTCCATAACCTCCAGATGTTTGATCTCCGAACATCACTTTTAACACCGAAATCTGGGCTGATCACAACGTTTAGTGCTCGCAGGTAAATGCAATGACTGTGTTTACTGAAGCCCTTTGCAACAGTCAAAAATCATTTTATCGTCCCAACAATTAAAAGCAATAGGTTTGCTACAAGCTTTCGAGGAATTAACAGACTGGGCTCTGCTTTCGTCACTTTGCCATGATTCACACGTGCACATATCTGTTTTCAGGCAATTATAGTCTCTACAACGGCAGCGAAGTGGAATCTATCAGAAAAATTTTTGATAGAAAATCGATTTCACGTAACTACGCATCCTCAGTCCTGAAATTTTATTCATGTAGAATCGTCTCGAGTTGCAGACAGCAAAAATCGATGAATGTTGTTGCCTGTAAAAAACTTCTTTTGACCATGGAAGAACAAAGCGGATGTCAGTTTGCATGCCGCAAATCAACAGATGAGCAATTCTTTACACCGAGGGAATGTGAGAGAATGAGTTTCTCTTTCAACTTGTTTGGGAAGCATAGTATTTACACAAGAAAGAAGTAGAAAAAGATATCCTTCAAAAGTAAACTTTGTCTTGGAAAGTTTTTTTGGTCTGAAGCTTGAGATCTCAACAAAAACTACCAAACATCAGTATTAACTTCCCTTGTTGAATTCTGTGAACTCTTTTTTCTGAAATAGGCAAATATCGATTTTACTTTATCCCCAATGTAGGTTTGCCAGTATTTCCAGCAAGTAAGCACTGAGCGGAAAGGTAAGGTAAGTACACAATGATAAACAGCTTTCGTTACTGTAAAAGTATGTGGATATCGTTACACAAGTACACTGCTGAAACTTTGCGACGTTAAAATGTAATTTTTGTAATTCCATCGTTAAAATTTGTATCCCATCTGCAAGTAACAGCCCCTGAAAAAATGTGTGACTAACATTTGTGTAAGGAAGAAACCAATGTAGAAACAGGCGACAAAACATTTTTTGTGTTGGAACCGTTTGTTGCAACCAACAAATGTTGCCGTTCTTTTGAAAGTGCGTTTAATTGACAACGCACTTTCTTCACTTCCATTTTCAGAACAACCCGCCGCACTAACGCATTTTTTGGTGATTCTTCATCAAATTTATTGCCAGCGCAATTTAGTAACAGCCGTTACGTCACACTTCGTTCTGAAAATCGAAGTGTTTTATTTTTGGCCATGGCGTTTTTAAAACGCAATGTTTGCTGTAGTGGAACACAAGGCCAAATACGTTTATTAAACTCAAGAAGCCCACTTCAAATCTACATCGAGATTACCCAGATAGTCTGCGACGTTTCAAGGCCGGCATGCGGCGAGCAAGCGCATTGAAGCTTGTTTGCCGCGGAAGTTGATTTTGATGTGGCGAAGAATCCGTAGCGCTCTATTTTCAATCCGCTGCCGACCCCGCCAGGCTAGATGAGTGTTCGTGCGCGGCGCACAAGCGCCGGTGGGAGTGTGCGGGACAACGGACGCGGGACAAGGATGACTTCAAAGGAGTTGCGCACTTCAAAGACAATCTTGCATTCCCTCGCCGCGCGAGCGTAAAAGGCTGGGAAAAAATGCGTGAGTAGCACGGCACAGAGTATACGGGGAGACGATCAGTCTCTGAACAGTTGTGTGATTTTAGCGGGTTCTGGCGTGGATCTGAATAATCTGAATAATGCGGCGAAGGGTTGTTGCAGATCAAGCCGTATAAACCGATGTGTTTTGGACAGCACGATTCCGTGAGTTTACGTTTCGCCTTGTGTGTTATTTTGTGCGTAAGTGAATGAGAACAAAATGTCCAGCAAGTTGTCGCTGCTTTGGTGAGGCTTGTCCGCCCTGAAAGCACTCTCATCTGTTACCATTTGCATCAGATAAAACCTACTAGTTTGTGCAAGAGAAGTTGTGTGCGAACATAGATTGGTCGGATTGATTTTGTAGCAGTTACGCTTATAGTTGAAATATGAAGGCTAGCCCTTAGATCAAGCTGCAAAAATGTCAAGATTTATTTTCGTTTGGTGGTAGTTGCGAACAAGCGCCCAGCCAGTTCACAGATTTATGTTATGGGCAAAACAAGGTCGTTTCAAAAACGTTGAGCTTTACTGAAGTGAAAGGATTTAATTGGATGAAACTTTGCAGAGGTACAAGTGTCCGCTGTTATCTAAGCCTAGTGTGATAGGCATGGCCCAGCTTGAGCGCGTGTTTGATTCGTGGTTCATTCATGATAATGTAGCATCTTTTTGCTGAATCAAAAATTGGATATGGATCAATAAATGTACGTATAAAATAGTCTCTAACATAGGGCTTTGACGAGGTTGTCGGAAATGTACTTTAGTTTTAATGATCCTGCATATGAGATACTCAACTGTTTTTAAAAGTCAGTTTGAGCAAAGCGCGTGGCAGCGTTGCACGATATCCTCATGTCCCGCTTGCAGCAACGCATATTTCTTTTGAAACTCAAGTATAGGTAATGCCGTTTTTCTATTCACCTTGCCGCCATCTAACTATTACCATTACTCGACATCGCGAACGTGATAAATAGGAACGTTGTTGACCAGCAAACGTTGCAACCACGTTTTACAACCTACGCATTCTTGTCAGCTGGCTGTACGCGAGTTGGCTGCTTTACCGGGAGCTTTCGCGTTACTGCGGCCCTTAATTCGTTCAGGCAATTGAAAATTTATTTGGTATGGCGGTGTTGTGTGGACGATGACATGTGGTTAATCTGCAGATTACCGTTGCGCTTTGTGGAAATCAGTGACTTTGACGAAAACAGCTTGAGCTGATTAAGCGACAATAGTGCAAAAGCAAATCTACTGTTTTTCTATGGAAACACCAATAGCTCTTATTGAGCAAACACAATATACACAGGCGTTGGCTTCGTCTGCCAAGGTGGACATAACTAATATGACGTTATGGGTATTCGGGGTAATTGTGCAGTGATTCACGGCAATCAATCGCTTCGCACATACCGGAATGTATTTTGCCGCAACGCACTCGCAAAAATGAAGTTGTTTGTTTCTCCATTTTCTCATCAAAATCTGAGTAATGACTGTCTGCTTTCCGTATTGCAAACTTTCGAAGCGGCGTTTTTTGAAGTACTACTTGTCCGTCGTGTTGCGCGGAGTTAAATTGCTGCTTCAAAACATGAATTTTGCCTGGCGTCGTGCTACTTTTATCTTCGCCGATGATATGTTCAATTAATCGTCGCCATGGTTTATGGTGGAAGTAATCGTGCTAGACATAGCTGCTATGGTGTTATTGGATTGGTGAAACACGTTCTAATCAAAAAGTGCTTTGACAATTTTAAGACACGTTCGTCACTAGAATGCGAAGAAGGGCCGTTTATAATTTATGACGTTGTTTTCTCAAGAGACCCTACTTTGTGCTCAGCCTACATACCACTTGTACAATTTAGGACGGAATTACGAAGTGATTGTGTCTGCGCAAGTTGCTGAGATTTCGTTATGTAATAACACTGATTTACAAAACCACTCACTGAAAATGCGACTTTCTGTACAGTACTTGCGTCAATATCAGATCTATCGACATACACCGCAAGATGTGCTCTGTTGCTTATTATACGCTGTAGCGGTTGCCTGTATCTCACTTAAACTTTGCTGATACATCATTATAGATCGATTGCCGCAGGAATTCGAAATCAGCTGGTTAACAATAGGAAAATGCAAGTTGTAGTTGCTAAATGAAACAATGTGTGGTATAATGAAAGCTGCATTGGAAGAACTAAAGAGAACGTTAGTAGAAAGTTTATGGCTTCCTGGCAACAGACCCGGTACATGTTTGAGACGATTTGTCAATCTGATAAAAACAAAGAATTGTTAAAGGGGGCAGCACCAGTTTCTGTTTGCTTTGTGCTAAGACGCCATTTCCACTGAATTGTAGGTGCATACAGTCTATCATATGCGTTGCTTTTTCAGATAGCGCTGTGTTGTAACAGCTGCACGTGGTGTGTTCACTTGAAAGTCTGCGGAAAACAGCAGGGCCCGTAATTTCATGGCGCCAGGAAGCCTATGGATTTATAGCTGAGCAAATTTGGATATCCTGCTGTAATGGGAGTACTGCACAGCAAGCCTCGATGCCGACGCAGGCGTAAGTATTAACTTATGGTGCGAACAGTAGTACACCGAATCGATTCACGTGGAGAAGCTATGTTCCACTGCCGTCCGAATGGGATAAGTCTTCACTTTACTACGTGGTCATGAGATTTTTTTAAAGAATGCATGTTTTTTGGCGAATCCATTCATCAAGGAATGGTTTTCAAGACTTCATATCTTCAATTTGTGCCGGCTTGCCAAAAATCAAAGCGTATTGATTTTGAACCTAAGCGATTAGCGAGTTATTGCTCTGAAAACTCTAGCGCAAATTCACAAATTCTCTGTGAATAATGTGGCAACGTCAAAAAGCACAATTTTTGCTGATGATGTGACAAGATGTAAAGGAAGATGAGTAGTTATCGACCCCTGTAAGTGGCCGCAGGCCAAAGTTCAGTAAAGTCGACTCGGTGTACAGCGCTAGAACGCGTTCATATAGCGCCAGAACGCGAGTATCAAAGCAATAGTGATATATTACTGCGAAAACAAACAAGGGTACCGAAAAGCCCGCTGGTGTTTGATTATGAGGACGATGAAAGCCATCGCAGTTGCCATTAAATCTCGCTTACAACTGATTTCATGGAAGTTGAAATTTTATTCAGTTCATGTACTCATCATAGCTGGATGCGCAAATGATAATACGCAAAACGATTGAAAGTAATACAGAATGGAGGTGTAAGAATTTGCCGAAATGCATGCAAAAGTAACAAAAAGTCGCAAGTAACAAATTACAAAAAATAAATGAAAATAATTGGACCAAATATATAACATTTCGGATAAAATACTTGGAAGCTCTACTTGTTTCTTGAGCGTCAGTATCAAACTGTATCTTCCTTTCTATTAACTGCGGCGACTCTTGTCTACCCATATCTTCAATTCAAGTACTGCCTGTGCACAAGTAACAAAAATCAGCACGCATTGATGTTATTTAATGGAAATCGATTTCGCCATACGGCATCTTCAGTCCAATGCGTGCTGATTTTTGTTACTTGTGTAGTGTGCACAGACAGTGCTTAAATTTCGGACAAAATGTTCATATGACCAATTGAACTTTTACAACTGAGTAGAACTTCCGCTGCGCAGCTTGTAATCAACGATTAGTTCTACAGGCGCTCGCGATGTTTTTGTAAATAAAAGTGGCGCAAACGTGCACGGTCTGTGTCGACAATCAGGGCCTTGCGAATATTTTCCAGAAACACTCTTGTTTAGGTAAGAGCTTTGCAAAATGTATGACTGCGGCTACTGTGTAAAAACGATTAGGCAATTTGTTTAGCTTTCTTTCCAACCACTGCTGACGTTTTTTTCGGCAGACAGCACTTTAACTCAATAAAATTTATAGAACTACTACGTGTTGGCAATTTCTGCACTCAGGACCGACAGAATAGTCCTAAATTTGTTGTAAAAAATAGTCACCGTGGGTGGTCACTGGTCAGTGACTTGACACGTTTTTTGAAACTTTCTTCGTGGTAAAAAGAACATTCGTAGTTTTTAACTTCCACAATAATGTTCATTTGTTTGTTTTTTTCAGGAACTTCCAAGCGACAAAGTCCTGAAGGTAAATACTTTCACTTCGCTATGTGCGAGCCTTGTCCCTTCCCGAATTCTGTTCATTTTTTCCTGTTCAATTGCTACACCCAGACGGAGTTTACCCTCCCTTATCTGATTTATTGAGATCCACTTGTTCATTCGCTCGGCACCCAAAGCACTAATCGCAACATCCAAAAATTCGAAAACGAAGTTTGACAAAACGTCTTCGGGTTCGAAGTGCCAATGACTTTTACTGAAATTTCTCCCGTCATGTAACGGTAACTCCGCTTGGACCTGCTCACCTTAAGTCTTTCAAAATCGGCAAGTCATTTCTGCGGAAGTGCATAACGCCCTTCGATACACGGCGTGTTTGCAACGGCATCGACCAATGTCTCTTTGATGTCGTTGTGACGCGATGAAGGGCCGTTGCGTTGCGAGCCCCTGCGCATTGTTTATTCAAGCTTAATGATGGCGCGGAAAAATTCAAAGCGCAGTCGTTTACTTTTCACCCCAGGGAAAACGCGGACGCAATCCCATCGCCACTTTCCATCTCGTTTTCGGCAGTTTTACCGCTGCGTCCGCTGCCCGATTTCGTGACGTTTCGACTGCCAAGCGCGACCTTACAACCCCATCCTTTAAACCAGGTTTCTATCTGCCGATCGACTACATGTACAAAATTAGTCTCGAATGGGCGGGTAGTTCTCGTACCATTACGTAGGTTTGGCACTCGAGGGCTCAAAGGCGGTCTTGACTTCCCGTCTGCCGAATCGCGCCAAAGCAGATTACAATATCTCTTGAAAATCTCCAGCTTTTGCTCCCGGCTTCTAGAACGTGAAACTCCTCCGATTAGCGAATGATCACGTCTAGGTTGGGAAAATGTTGGTCATTTGCGTTGTGCTGTCGTAGGCGCAAGTCGAACCATGCCAGCCGCTGATTTTTTAACTGCTTGTCTGAAACTGCAAGGAACACTGACTTGACACCTTCGGTTTCATGAATTGACCATGTTTGGGAAGTTGTTCCAATCAGAAAACAAAGAAAACTAACTTCAAGTTCTGGCTATTACGAATTATCTGTTTGAGAGCAACAGTACCGAGCCCCAAAAACGATAGGCCATGACTATTTCAGAAACATCTTTTCTTTTTCGAGATTTTTTTCGTTAATCGGGCCAAGTTTCCGGTTGAAGTGGTTTCTGTTTCTTTGCGAGTCGGGAGATTTTCTCTTTAAATGACTTAACTGTCATCCTTGTCCCACAACATCGAATAAAGTATATCTTCTTTGTTGGTTGCTTTTTTATTTGGAATACAAGAGATAACGAGTAAGCCTTTGTGCTTGAAACGCGAGCGTGACGGCGCCATTTCAATTGGTTCGAAGGCAAACCGAGCGCGCGAACTCTTCTTAAGCAATAAATGGAAAGAACGCTTTGATGCTTGCGCGGCTTTGTGCTTCCCCTGTGCGGAGTCACACCAGTTCTTTGTGACGTGCCGAAAGAACGAAGAGTTGTTGTATTAGTCCTGACTACGCAGCTGAGGTAGAATTACAGCTGCTGCGAAGGGCTGACGGAAGCAGTGACTTCTGGCAAGTTTAAAGCCACTGTAGGTGACAAACGAGCAGGAAATTTTAAATTTTTTAAGCCTGTGGTTTATCACAGCTATTAGTCTCTGTAGCGGTCCATGTTGTCGAAAAGATATTTTCGGTAGTTGGTCTGTGTGTTTAAAATATTTTGCCCTCCTTGCTCATTCCAATTTTCTTCCCACTGTTATTGAAAGAATCGGTTCGGATTGGTAACTATATTATTACCCTAGTCATTGAATGCAAAAGCAAAACTTTTTATATTTGCACGTCGCTTTAACTTTAACTTTGGATTGTTTAGCATCGTAGCAGAAGTACCTCTGGCCTGTCATTCAATTCATATGCATTGCAAAGTTGCGCAGCGTTAAACGGAAAAATCACTCGCACATATCGAGCTTGAGCACATCGCTTAAACTGCTGATTCATTTCTAGGGGGGCATTGCTCCGCTGCTGTACAGCCGCCTGTTGTTCTTACGCGACAGTGTGTGGACACCTGTCCCTGCAACAAACCTCGTTTTAATGAAGCAGAAGAGACGCAAAATTTCAAGTCCTGCGCAAAGGTAAGGGCCACTGCAACGAGGGTGGGCTAATGACCTTACCTGGTTTTCAACTCGACAGTGTCGTAAAAATCGGTGTGTCAACTACGTTGCCTGGCAGTTCAGTCGATTTGCTCTTAACCTTTGCCGTATCCCCAGAGACTTGACGTGCATGCATCGTTTCTTCCATAACTTTTAAATGGTGAGCAAAACGTGAACAAATGCCTAGGCCTCGACTTTTCACATTTTACCTACAGCAGTGCCGAGTTAATTTGGAGGTGTTGCAAAGGCGTATTAAGACAAGTGTTGCAAGTTTCAAAAACAACTATTTTCATCGTGCAAATGAAGCTATGCGCTTCAATCACTGAATCTTGTTGACGACGAGAAGAGTTATTTTTGGAACTTCCATCCTCGTTCCATTCAAGTCTGTTGCTCCCGGCACCCACTGTTTTGGAAAAAAACGGCGGAGTTGTTGACGAACATTCAAAATATGAAGTTGCCTCTTGCAAAATTTTCCAGTGAACTTTGCCAACGGCATGCACGATTTTGTTGTCTCGAAACTGTTCGAGAAGGCTGTTTCGCCGGCACAACTCGCATGCACTTTATTTCTGCCTGGCACGGTGTAATGCTCGGATTTCGTGACAGTTCTTGATTGTCTGCATCAGAACATGCTTTAGCGAGCACCCTGTGTTGTAAAAGTTAGTTGCATCAAATTTGTTGCGCATAAGGTTGAACTTTTTATGTTTTAAAATTTGATGTACATGCAGCGCATAATGCAACAAATATTTTTGTTGTTTTCACAGCAATGTCAGGTTTCGCTGCCAAAGTTCGTTTGTAAAAACACCCCGGCGTAATCTGGTAGGATTGCTAAAGCAATAATCTGTGTTTGCGCACGATAGTGCTTCGTGTGCCGCTGGGCACTGATGCCACTTTTCTTGCCATCCACACATAGCATGCCACCCGTTCCATCGTTATCAAAGCGGGAATGCGCTGCAGTGTCTAGCGTGTCATTCATATACTTGCTTAGGACCGGATCGGTAGTAAAAATGGATTGCTCGCTTGCTTATCTTCCCGGTGTTGGCGGCAGAACGACGAGTGGTGGTATGGTTCTGTACTTGTTTGCACCGAAGAGAAGGGCGTTGGCGCATGTCACGAGTTTTAACCCCATACATGCAATCAAGACATGATTCTGGGGATGCCGAGTGTTGAGAACCTTTGAAGTCATCGTTGTTTGCCGCTAGCAGCTTGCTGGCATTCATTGGAGATTAGACGAAACGGCCTTTTCCGTGCTAGCGTGTTTACCCACGTGAGAAATTTTGGAGCTTTTCACTAAAGATATGCTATTATGCTTATAAAACTTCAACGTTTTCCCTAAGAAAAGCAGAAGCACTTGTTGGGAGAATTAGAAAAACATACGACAATGATCTGACTGGTTTTGGAAACAGCCTGCCCAATCCTTGGTATGACTTATATCGGCATTGACAAAATTTGGATGTTTTTTTTCTGGCCGGAAACATTTGTTACAACACTTAGAAGAACAGAGTCCGCACTCTGTTTTGCTGCGACATTTCATTTTGAAAGTTTTGTTTGCAAACGTTATTATTAGCTTGTGATAGTGATAAGGGAAGTAAACCTTAAAGTTTGTTGGCTTAAACTGCGCTACATGACAGTGCCATACAGTTCTTCGACATTGTCCAAATGCAGCTGTTCACTAAGACGATATTGTTTCTGTAAAAGTGATTCTTGCAACGTTGATGGTATAGCAGCGATCCCTGTGTGCTTCGGTCCCGACGTTCGATTTCTTACTCTATAAATGTGGTGTAATCGCTTGTCTGGTACTTTTCGACAGTCAGTCGCGTTAGCTGGTTGCGGCTTCCCTTCGTTTGCGTAAGTAGCGCAGATCACAGGGCTTGAGCAAACACGTGTATATGCGCTTGACCAACGGAACGGAAAGGCTCAGAGCACCTTGTCAGTCTGGCTCAACGGCGTATTTGCGTGCCCCTGCTAGTACTTCGACAATTAGGTTTTGCTCGCTTGAACCCTAATAGCTGCCATTTTTTCGGCGCCTCCGCAGGACCGGACGCTTGCTGCCTTTTTGTGCTGCTCTACACCGGTTTAGCACAGCTTACCGTTGCACGCGATCGTCGCGTTTTCAAAAGCGCAGACGACGATCGCCGAGCGAAAGCCCTTTCTGGCTTCACCGCGCTTGTGTGCTCACTGCATTCCTTTCCGTTTTGTTGACCACAGCACCCAGGGTCACACCAGTGCGCTTGTTGCTCTGTGCTTCGGGGTTTTAGTTTTGTCGTAAAACAGCGTTTCAAAGTGTTTCTCCGACGTTTTTCAACCCTCATTGTATTTGCCGTTGGCAATTGGATTAGATGCCCCGTTGCCTTAACTACGAGACATTTCGTGATGCATTCTCTGCACTCCGTCCAAATCAGTTTAATGTGGCTAACGAAAATGATAGAACCGGGGCTGCCATTGTTGGAAATTGGACTGCTTGGCGATCCAGTAGCGTGGTCGCTAAGGTGTCCTCTATTTCTTTGCGTTCGCTTCACACTGTTACACCCACTGACTTGCTAAAAACGTTGTAAATGCTGGTGAAACGATTTGAAGCAGCAATATTTTCATTAAAAATGTGTTCGGGTTATGAAGTTATCACTAGCCATAAGCATGGCTGTCCATCTTTTGCGAAAGTGTCAGTTGTCGCACTGTTTCCGCAAGCTGTGCCACTCGTTGCTACCATCAAGTCTTTTGTTGAACGCCACGTACTTCTGTGTCGTTTGTTCGGACAATGTAGGGCATGTAAACATATTGATTTGCGCGTGATTAACCAGAAAATATCCCATTTTCAATAGTAAATTACAATTTCTGGATTTCGTTTCTACTGTAGTGTGCTTTCTCCGGTGCGCGCGCAACAGGCAAGTGCATAGCTGAACGATTTTTAACGGTACCTGATGTTGAAAACTTAAAAATTGACGCACACCCCAGGGGATGTGTTAAAATGTCAGCCTTTGTCTTGTTTGACTTCTTAATTTATTTCGTCACAGGCTTTTATAGCAAGTCCCCACAGATGACAGAAATTTTGGTGGTGCAGATATCACTTATGATGCTGTAGCTCTTCATAAAGTCCCCGGTAGACAACTAGATGGTAAAGATTTTG
>Ga0210059_1004564_pt1 | contig 22367 bp, 8 predicted proteins | sample Ectturendosymbi2_FD_188042 | JGI IMG/M metagenome (GOLD analysis project Ga0210059, IMG submission 188042) | Ecteinascidia turbinata endosymbiont from Florida, USA - Sample 2 (SPAdes) (version 2) | ecosystem: Host-associated > Tunicates > Ascidians > Unclassified | place: Key West, Florida...
ACCTTACCCTCGTGTATGTGTCCGAAGATGTGATATTTCGGCTTCACACGAAGTTGGACAGCGTTAAGCAGGTCGACACAGCCGACGTGCATCCCATGCGGCTCTACAGTGTCGTTATAACCTGGAAGACGTGGGAGTTGAAACAAGGCACACGACAACGTTTAACGTAGTTACGGCTTATTCTTTCCACTCAGACTCAACCATCTCAGCTTCCTATTAATTAATTCAAGCAATCTTTCGCACAAATTTCTTCCACCAACAAGCCGCATTGCAGCCCGGAGCCATCGTGTGGTGGATTGTGTGCAACCTGCCGCCAGTTAAGTGCTGCCACGGCATACCAAAAGAAACCGCGCTTAACAATTGTTCTGAATTGCCTGTGAAAGGCGAAGCATGTCATCACGGAAAAACACGTCGGTATCAGAACTCTCCTGCATCACCAGAAATCTCACAATTCCGAAAAAAAAACTGCAAAAAATCTTCACACTATCAGGATTAAGCTCTGCAAACAGCTCATTACTGCATGATGTCTTTGAAAACGCATGAGCAAGAACCAACCACTTATTTTGTCTAATGTATTCGATTGCGCTCGAACATCGTTTTGTTTATCTGGTATCTCATTCTGTCTAATCAAAACAAAGTTGATTTTAAAGAAGCCAATCAAGAGCCGCAAATCGTGTAAATCTGGAAAAAGTGCGCTTGAAAAAAACAAACACAGTTTTAAATAAAGTCATACTGAACGTTTAAAAAACAAATGTTTTCATCGTCAGCTGAAATTATACGAAAGAAGTTGAAATACCTAGTACGTGACGGTGAAATACGTACACAAGAGGCGTTTTATCGGAATGACAAAACGTTTGCGTCCGTGATCGGTTTCATCTTTCTACATTAATTGGCTTCGTTGGTCATGTTGTGACGTACGGTTCACTGCACACGCCCATGCACACCAGCTCTACAATGGCAATCGGCATGCACTCATGGCCGTCGGAAAGTGGGAGGAAAAAAAGGTTGTATTCTTATTCGAGTGGGAAAAAAAATTTACCAATTTAGCCCCCCCCCCGCTTAGAAAAAGTTTGGAAAAATCGCCTAGCGCGCCCCCCCACCCCTGGAAAAAATCCTCCCGACGCCCATGCATGCATTACTGCGAAAATGCAACGATACACCTTTCAGTAAATTCGCGCAAGTTGTTTCACAAAACTCAAGCATAAACATAGTGATTAAAAACACCTGCCGGCGGTGAGTGCGTCATCAGTATGTCGATCCCGTCTCCGGGGATTTTATTCCACTTCTCGTTTAACGGCTTTCCACGCTCGAGGTTATAAGCCCATCCGCCGAACTGTGGGTTCCTATGGAACAGCGTTTCTTAAACATTTGTGGGTCACGGAACCCTAGTACATCCTGATGATAAAACGTTACGGACACCTTAAGAAGAAACGTTGCAATAAATAGTCGAAATTAGGTTTTAATGATCGCAGCAGTAATCAAAACGTCAGCAACGCCTAAGCCCTTGCGCAGGGCTAGAGTGAGCGTGTTCGTTCAGGATGTTTGACAACAGGTGATTGGGTGGTGGCAGAGGGGATGACCGGAGTGTCTTTTCGCCGCCCCCCGGCCTTACTGTGTCTGCAGTGACAAGTTTACTATCGTTAAGGCCAAAAAAATAAAATTGTTTTTGTTGACGGACCCCGGGTTAAGAAGCAGTGTAATAGAACAATTGCCGGTCTTGAAGCGAACATTTAGTTGCTATGGTAGGCCGCGATGACATTCCGGGTTTTAATTGAACATAAACGAGGTGATTCTACGACAGTATGCTCCTGGCCAATTGCAGAACGCATTCTTCCAAGCTGGTACATGGTTTGCTTTAAATATTTTAAAACATTCGCACATATTTTTTCCGAATTTTCAATCGCTACAGCATCGTAGCTGGTGACTGTGAATGTTCAAGACTAAGTTTATCCTTATAAGTGGACAAAGTTATTTTAAGTCCTATTTTGCTGAACTTGATGATGTTGGAAGAAAATTTCGGCAACACACAAACAAGATTTAGCTAAGGCAGCATTTCGTTTTGAGCGGGCAGAACTTACGCCAGGGATCTCAGACTCAAATTGCTCCAAACCAAAAGGCCGCATTATGACTACCCGAGGCAGAGTTGTAAACGGGCCTCATTTTGAAGCATGAACCCAAAATCACAAGCACGGAACCCGACATATATTTTTGAGGCCCGATTTAGGCCCAAGAACCAAATTTACCGAGTGCGTCAAGATATGCTCAACTGCGGCGTATCAAAAATGTTGTGCGCGGGCGTAGCATCATCAGGTATATGGTTTTACCCAAAAAATAGCAATCACCCAAAATAGCAATCACCTTGACAAAAACGTTGGGTTAAACAAGCATAAACGTAGCTTGTTAGTCAACGATAATACCGCAGAATATAATGTTTCTCGAGAAAAAATTAAACTATCACGAAACCATCCACGATGGCGCTATAGGCATGAAGGAAACTATCCAGGATAGCGCTTTAGGCATTAAAAGCCGGTTTGTACGTCATCGTTTCTAAAAACAAGACAGGAATCAAGTAAGTGATTGATCTTTTCGAAGCAACACCATCGCGCGCTAATTTCCTCACCGCTGTCGCCTTCTCAAAAACAGTTTGAGACTAATCCGAGCAGACAACAAAAGAACGCAGCTGTGTTTGCAAATAGAAGTAGCTGATGAAAAATCACAATCACTTCACTCACAAAAGTCATCCCGGTGAGCACAATCAATGTACGTCACGAAAAAAAGTCGTTACTCTGATGCTACAAAAAAAGTTTTGTGTATCGGCCCGAAATATTTTGACAAACTTGAGCCCGATCCCGGCCCGACCCGAAAAGCCCGGGCCGACATACAGCTCTGACCCGAGGAGGGCTGCATTATGACGCTGACGCAACAATGGCGGTACCTGAACCTTACTAGAAACAGCTTTTACATCTTATTAATTTATTTCCTGCAAAAGGTACCATGAGTTATTGCCAAATTACTCGCTAGCCGAGCACTTTTAAACACCGGCTAATGAATTAAGTAACGTAAATGTTAATTGAAAATTCCCAAAAAGCATCGCGGGCTGCACAAAACGCCCTCATAGGCCACATGCAGGCCGCGTGGTTGAGACCCCGTTCTAAACCCTTTCCACCAAGCGCAAATCATCATTGCTCATTAAAAATGTGTCACAATTGTTTTTTTTGTGACGCATTTACCAATCAGCTTTGTGAGAATCAAACAAGACAAGGTTTTTAAGCTCATGATCTACAACATATAGTAAAAAATCAATCAAATAAGCACTAGATTGTAACAAGACGAAGTACACTGGCAGCCCACACCAGTTTCTCAGCATAATGCTGTCGGAGTATCGTGAACTTTTCTGATGATCAGCGAAACAAAGAAGATTACAAAAAATAATATAAGTAAATAGTATTTCTTTTGCATACAAATGAACGCTGCAAACGATTGCAGCATTTGCTAAAAGTTCTTGCAGTGACTTTGGTGGAAGATCAATGGTATTTTACGTGGTTCACAAAATACTCTTGCTTACCACGGAGTTCCGTATATTCTAATTCCATTGACAGAAACCTCAGCGTCCTGGAGATAAGTGCAGTTACTCAAAAATTTAGGCCAGTTGTTGGATATCTCTTCTGGAATAGTGTGCAAGAACTTAAACCTGTGAGAGCATTGCTAAATTAGCACTGATCAACTGATATGCATAGGCTTGTTTGATCTTGCTCCATTCCACCAACTGATTTAGCTTACTACCCACAAAAGTTTAGAAACATAGTTTTATGATATCAAATGTAAAAGAGATTCAAAACTTGTTGAAAAAGTCTTACTTCATTTTTTTGTGGCAAAATAAAATAAACCCATCAAACTTCTTAACAAAAGAAAACCATTAAAATTTTTGCAGACATTAAATCAAGCAAATGTGTTTTACTGTTTTAACAAGCGTTTGACAAAAAATGTTAAAGAAAACACCTCTTTATGGTTGCTATGACTCACTGGCTTATTGGTCATTTTGATTACTTACCACATTTGAAAAGGTAAATTTAGTTTTTAAGTGATTAATTTATACAATCAAAGCCCATATGAAGTACAAACTGATCACTTTATTCAAATCATTATGGGAAACATTGCCAGGGCAAAAAGTGTTTTGGTGCAAAGTTTTAAATTTGTGTCGATATTCTTTTATAAAACTTCACCACACAAACTTAAAAATTGACACTCACAGGATGTTGATCTTGATCTGTGAAGCTTGGATGTAATCTCTATGATACTTAAACAACTTCAATACACATATTTCAACCTCACATATTTAAATTATCAGTACTGATAAGCAATGTTCCCTCTAAGAAAATTCTACACTGAACAAATATTTGTTTAGTTGCGCACTAAGCGCATGCAATTGTGCAACCATGCAGACACACAAACAATGGAGTGTTTCAAGCATTGAAAGGGCTATACGATATATACAGTATATACTGTATCAAATTTAGAATGTTGGAAGTGCGTGAGAATGAGATAGCACTGCACAAATTGTCTGTTGGTACTGCGCAATTATGCACCTTTGAGGGAACGCTGATGATCAGTGTCTCACATACCTGTAGTATGATCCATTGGCATGACTTTCCCGAGCTTGCTTCATGATCCTTGGATCAAATGAAAGCTCATGATTTCCAGCAATAACAATCTTATGTTGGTGTGGTAGGGTTCTCAGCCAATCGTTAAAGTCTGTTACTTCCTCATATTTTCCCAAAGAGGTGAAATCACCACAGTGCAATAGTACATCACCTGGAAAAGATTTATTTTTTGCAGTATAATGACTTGTGAATCTCATGTTAACTGCGATCTTAAAAATGGGGTTTACCTTCAGGCAATGGGTATTTGAGGCTTCTATGACAGTTTTCAGTGTCTGAAATGCAAATAAATCTTGTGTGGCCGACTGGTTTTGTAGACTGAAGTGACACAGGAGCTACTCTACAAAAACAAATAAAAACAGTTGTTTGAGATAAATGTATATCCAGGAACAAGTTTTATACTTTTATAGGCTTGGAATGTTCAGCAGAGCAATATAATAAACCTTATTCTATCCAACCTGAAAAAAATGGTCTGTTTGTGTTAGAATGACCTCATATGCATTTTTGTCACTATCATCACCATGATTGTAAAAAATTAAAAAATCTTTTCTGGACATGCACTAGGGGGCATAGCAAAATTATAGCAATGCTGGCTAACTCTAAAAAGTGTATGTTGAACTCCACTCTGATAAGAATAAAAATAAAAAAAACAGCAACTTATAATGCGCACTGCCATCATGCTATGGCATGTGACAAGGCAATGAACAAATATTATGGAAACAACTGAAAACAAAATTGTCTCTTTGTACCAGACATGCCTTAAACCAGGGGTCACCAACCTTTTTGAAACTGCGAGCTACTTCTTGTGTACCGATTAATGGGAAGGGCTGCTAGTTTGATACACACGTCTGAAATAGAAATATTGCTCAGTTTACTTACAATTATTTTAGTATTGACATTCGCAATGTGAAGACATTTATCATGCCAATGTGATTTTTAGAACAGTCTCGCGGGCGACCTACTTCGTCCTTGCAGGTGACTTGGTGCCCGCAGGTACCACGTTGGTGACCCCTACCTTAAACATACAGCTCTGAATAAGCCATTTTTCAAATTTCAAAATACTGAAGCATGGTTGTTATTAGGCATGCATTGTGCCTTAGAAACAGTTTATGAAACAGCTTGAAACTTTCAACATTTGTATCAACAAAATAACTGCTACATTTAGAACCAAAGAAGACATAGTTATATAGCATTTAAGACTGACCAAAATTTAGATAACAACTCACAACTAACTTAACCCCTCTGTCCCAGGCCATTTGCAGAGCTTTGCAACACCATAGCTAACCAGCTGATTGATCTAAAGAGCTGTTCAAACCTATATGGATTCATCAAGTCTTCTACTTCAGATTTTAAGAAATGTTTTTGTTTCCCATTTGGGGTTCTCTGTGGGCGACATCGCAACGCGAACATGTTTTCACCTTTTTGGCTAAGTATACCTGGCCCTGGGTGCCAATCCTTTTTGGAAACTAGCCTAGAGTCCGTCTCTTTAGAGTCCTTGATTGGTTTGCTAGCATACTTGGAGCCAAAACTATGGCTCAAAAACCCAATTTTCGAAAAAAATATAAAAGTTACACAAAAGGCATCATTTATCATTTCAGGGCAAACTTTGGCCATCCCTAACATGACAGCAGATTGAGCTAGAGAGCTATTCACACCCTCTACAAGACTAGTGAAATCCTTGATCAACTTTCTAGCATTTCTGGTGCCAATATCATAGCCAAAAAACAAATTGCTTCCAAAAACCTGGAGGATTTTCCAACGATTTCCCAAATTAATATTCAGTTATTTTGCCATGACTTTTGAACCAGAAACGCTATAAAGTCAATCAAAACCCTCTAAAAACTTTTATTATAGCCTAGAATCCAAAAAAACTTTGAGCCACAAAACCGTCTTGATTGGTCGGCTCCCAGGGGATGATGAAGTCATCCAAATGTAGACAAATATGCATACACATCCTCTCATTATGTAAACATCAATAAACAACCCAAGATCTCAAGCTTATATTTTTTTTCAGTCTAAACTACAGGACTTCACAAGTCTTTAGAGGGCTTGAACAGCTCTCTAGCATATTCTGGCGGCAAGTTATGGCCATACACAATATGGGTGTAATCCACCCAGGTTAGCATTTGTAACGATAGAAATTTTGACCACTTTTTGGTAATTTTTTTGCCTCCAGATATGCTGGAAAGCCAATCAAGGGCTCTAAAGACTTGGATGATGGTCTAGTTTCCAAAAAACACTTGAACCAAAACATGACTCATCGGATTGGTGCCTAGGGCCAGGTAAAGTAGGCCATAAAAACACACAAACAGATCCATTTGTGATGTCTCCCACAGGGTACCCAAAGAGCTATCATCCTATATCTCTGCTGTGTATCCCCTTTAAAATCCACGAGAGACTCATCTATGTTCATGTCGAAACAATCATTGACCCACTGCTCCCGCAGGAGCAGGCAGGCTTTTGACACGGGAGGTCGGCTGTAGACCACCCTGCTGACACAGGACATCCAGGATAGCTTTTCAGCTAAAGAGAAGGCCGGAGCTATGTTTGTCGACCTCACAGCAGCCTACAACACTGTATAGCACTGCGGCCTCACCTGTAAGCTGCTGTGATTGCTGCCTAACAGACAGATGCTCCACATGGTCATGGAGATGGTTGGCAATCGCAGCTTTTCCCTTGCCACCGAAAATGGCCTAAGGTGCAGGTTATGACACCTCAAGAAAGTTGTCCCACAGGGATCTGTCCTGGCACCCCTTCTCTTCAACATCTATATCTCTGACCTGCCAACCACCATCTCCAGAAAGTACGCATATGTTGACGACCTAGCAATCATGCATGCTGATGGAGATTGGCAGGCAGTGGAAGTGGTACTCAGCAAGGACATGGCAACCGCAGGTGAATACCTCCAGACTTGGAAGCTAAAGCTCAGCACTACAAAAACGGTGCCGGCAACAAGGAAGCTAAGTGTGAGCTTAAAATCAACTTCAACAACAAAACCCTGACCTTCTGCTTCGAGCCCAAATACCTCGCAGTAACGGTGGACAGGTCGTTCACGTATCGCCGACAACTTGAGTCAGTTCGCAAAAACCTGACATCACGCGTCGCACTCCTGAGGTGGATTGCTGGCTCTGGTTGGGGTGCTGGAGCAACAACATTGCGAACAGCCACCCTGGCCCTGGTGCATTCAACTGCAGAGTATTGCGCTCCTGTTTGGTGTCGCAGTGCTCATACCCGTCTCACTGACCACGCCATCAATGACGCCTTGCCAATTGTGACTGGATGCCTGCGTCCTACACCAGCGGACAACCTTCCAATCGTTGCAGGCATCCAACCTGTCGAGCTTCATCGCAGTAGAGCCACAATATCTCTATGACGCTAAGCCATGGAGCCTGGACCAGAGGTGGGACCGGATCCAGATTACCAGAGTCGACTCCGGCAGGATTCTGCATTTTTCTTTCGAACCCAGAGTCAAAAATTTGTGAAAAACCGGACCCGGAGTCACTTTTCCATTTCGGCAGTAGAGGGAGTCTGTGCAGTCATTTCTCAGGTAAACAAATGGGCAAATTATGGTTGGATCGATGATTGTAGCCGGAGTCTGAACAGGAGCCGGATTCTCAAATTTGAAGAATAGCTGGAATCGGATCCGGATTCAAAAATTGTGGAACATGAGCAGAGTCGGAGTCTGAAAAAGTGACTCCGGTCACCTCTGGCCTGGATATCTGCTCCACTCAGCACTCACCCATCCATCGAGTACAGATGCACGGCACCTCAAATCGAGACACCTGTTTGTACCCGCCGCACAGCAACTCATCAGTTTTTCTGGCAACAACAACATACATGTGGCGCAGTGGGCAGATCATCAATGGAATGCGGAGTAGGCAGACAACCCCACAAGATAAGATGCACTGTTACAAGAAGAATATTTCTCTAAAATTTCATGGCAAAAGACTAGACATGATAAGGAAGTTATTGTATTCTACTCTGCAACTACTGAACCCAAATTAGCGCATTGCTACCCATGTGCAGCAACAATTAGTCTGGTGCGCTTGAAACAGAGTCCAGCTGCTCAATTAAAAAATTGAAAAAACACATGAAGTTCTTGATACATTGAACTAAAAATTTCTGACAACGTGCATAACAATCCACAGAAGATCATGTAAATTTTGGTTGCAAAAGATGCTTTGAAAAAGTTATGTTTTATAGATCAAGTGCTCAACCCTGCTCAATAGGATAAAATTTTGTAGCCTACATGCGTCTGTACTTATGAATTGAAAGTACCAAATTCTAAAGTTTTTTGTTAAAATTACTTCAAATTTTTAGACATAATGTGCATAGGTATGAAGATCATATGTGAAAATTTTCTATGCACAACTATCAGTAAAAAAAGTTATCGTCATGCATACAACAACTGTCAGGACCTAAATGTTTTGCATAAGGTATTGTGGCCCAGACTTAGAAAAATAATGCTGGATATCAAACTATATTACTAAAGAGGTTTTTGATCATGTTGCCTGAAATTTTCAAGGATTAGGTATGGAGAACATTATTGTAAATTTTCATTGCAACCAAATGAGCATCAAACATGTTATTGTGTTTTACGAAACAACTGCTTGCACCTAACTTTTTTGAAAAAGTCTTGTAGCCTAGGTCTTGCAAGATGCTTTGCTACCAAACTTCATAGCTCAAGTTTTTGGTCAATTTCTGTGAAATTTTCAGGATTAATGTGTCTAGGTATGAAGAACATTTGTGGAAACTTTTGTTGCAAACAAATGACTACGAATAAAGTTATCGCGTTGGCGTTTATATGCGTTAATCTGCACCCAGCACATTTGATTGAATGACACATGAGTCAATCAGGCACTGAAGGTGTCAATGCAAACATGACTGTGGAGAACATTCTACTCATGTGTGTTAAAACCTAATATTATATAAAGTCTGAATCTGCTTGCTCTTTGTGGTGACTGAACCTAACCATGCACTGCATCATGTGAGTGCCAGATACCTAAAAGTTGACCTTGCATAGCCGTTGCTAGCTGTGGCTACCCAGACACTTCCACAATACATATTGAGAACTCGTGTGGTGCACACACAAAGTATAACATCATAAATGTATGAAACTTAGTGATATTGACTTTTGCTAACTCAGGAGCCAAGAACTGCTACACAATTACAGCCAGGGTCACAACTCGCTGGTATTTTTAGTGGGGGGAAATGATACAAACTTGCTGTTGTACTATGTACTTGCTGTTGTACGAGAGAGACAAAATGATTGTAGCTTCTTGTACGTATGAACTCAACATGTTTTTGAAAATTTCGGGGGTAATTGCCTGGTTACTTACCCTTGGGTGCAGGCCTTAACTGATGTTTTACTAACGTGAAGTTCAAAGACACTTACCTTATACATTGGAGGCGTTGTCTACCTTCTGCGGTCCATCCAAGCTTTGTCAAAAAAACTTCAGGATCATTGTGCAATGGGTGAGAGTCCATTTCTCAGTGGCGTATTGTGGTCATTGGCACTGGGTGTGCGCTGTCTGTGATGTCACAATATGACATCATACATCTTCAAAATAACATTTTCGCAATGTTGATGACATAATATGCATACTATTCTACACGCACTTTTTTCATTCGGTGTTGCAGGATTTTACGTATCATTGTGTTGACAACAAATGATCAGTACTCCAAGTAAGTAGAACGTCATAAAATACACTCCACGCTGCAACTAAGCAGTTAAAAACTGCAAAAATATCAACCTTCGCGTTAAAACAGTGGTGTACAGCACCTTCAACACTACGAAACTGCAGCTCACAACAAAATTAATTTTAGTCGCGCATCAAAACAGTGAGTAAAGCACACTCAACACTGCAAAACTGCAGGCCACAACTGAAAAAATTTCAGGCTATGCGCTACAGCAGTGGAGTAAAGCACACTCAATGCTACAAAATTGCAGTTCTCAACTGAAATAAATATTAGCCTGCGCGTCAAAACAACAGATTAAAGCGCGTCAGATTAAAATGCACTCAACGCTACAAAACTGCAGTTCATAACTGAAAAATGGGCTGTGCAACTGAAAATACGTCAGGCTATGCACTGCAACAGTGGAGTAAAACACACTCAATGCTGAGAAATTGCAGTTCACAACTGAAATAAATATTAGCTTGTGCGCCAAAACAGCAGATTAAAGCACACTCAATGCTACGAACTGCAGTTCGCAACTGAAAAAAATAGCCTGCGCGTCAAAACAGTGGAGTAAAACACACACACTCAATGCTACAAAACTGCACTACACCATTGCAAAATTAGATTAAGAAGAAATATAAAATGAATCTACTGACTGTCACTTGTATGTCAGTTCTATTCTTCTTCTTTGAGACGTGAACTGGTCTATAATTTTATCATACAATGTGCCTTCATGTTTTAGTTGCATCAGTACACTTTTTTCAATAGAAATCAAACTGAGACCACTTAGTTTTTCCTGACTTTGTGAACCATGAAAACAAGAATAGATCTGTTTCAGGGCAGAGAACGTGCGTTCCGCTGAAGCTGTGTTGCTAGGTATTGTTAAGATTAGCTTGCCTAGCTGAAAAACTTCTTTGAAACCTGAAGTTAGACTGCTTTCTACCATCATCGCAATTAGCTCGTGCACATTTTTTTGTGAAAACACAGGGCTTGCATACACTACAAGAAGTTCATTTTTCAAGCGAACATAATCAAAACGTGATCCATAAAAATTCTTTAGCTTGGTTAGCAAGTGATCAGGAAAATTATTTTTGTATGCTTCATATTTTTCATACCAAAGCAGTTGAAAAAACTCTAGCTTTGAAAGTGCAGAGTATCTGCTCGTAATCTGCACACATATACTGTCTACTATACTCCGAAACAATACACAATATAGATATTTTTCATCACCTGCAAGTTTGCACCTCTTAGACCTCTGATTTTCATTGTCACAAGTGTTAAACAAAGCAGAGTTTCCATGGTCACTTGTTTTTGATATAGCAGCTGCCCATATAACTTCAAATGCATGTTCTCTGTCATGTTGAAGTTGTTGCAACATGTCATCAATCTTCTTGCAACAGTGTGAAACATCATGCACTTTGCTTTGGAGTACATTGTACAAAACGTCAGTGGAGCCAAATAATTTTGAAAAAATTTCAAGGAGTAAAATTGATTGAAAATGCTCCAAAAAAGTCAGAAATCCTTGTGCCTTCACAATAGTGTCACTATCCCAACCTTCAGGGTTTTCAGTAATATCTTTAAAAAAACCAATGAACTGCAGCCTGTATGTCTGTAATGTGTTGCTCAAACGAGATGTAAAATTCCATTTTGTGGGTGCAGCAGATGGTAATAGTCTGGAAACAAATTCCTGTAAAGCATGTACCCGTTTTGCAGATTTAGAAAAAAATGCTGCAAGTCCACTTAATGTTTGAAAAAAAATTTTGCACTCCTTGATGTTAGATAGACTTTGTTGGAGAACGAAATTCAACACATGAGCATAACAGTGTGTAAAAATTGCAAGGGGATACTTATCATGGACTTTCCTCTGCAGTCCATTTATATGCCCACTCATCACACTAGCTCCATCATAAGTCTGTCCAACTAACTTATCTTGAATTTGAAAATCTTCAACTACCCTCACAACATGCCTAAAAAGACCAAGAGCAGTTCTGTCAGCACTGACATCAGTAAATCCAACAAACCTTTCATATACTTTGCCTCCTTGAACAAAACGCAAAACTGTAGAAAGTTGTGATTTTGACATTATATCTGATGTTTCATCAAGTATGATGGCCACAAAGGAAGCAGAGCTGATCTCTTTTTTTATGTAGCACATAATAACATGTGACATAGCTTTGACAATGTCATTTTGCACATCAATAGGAAACGTTCCTTGAAACACAGGTGAAGTATTCAAATGCTCATTTAGAAGTGGATCATACTCTCTGAGCAGATTAAGCAATTCGATGTAATTACCTCTATTGGTTGAAGAATGGGATTCATCATGACCTCGCAGTGGAAGTCCTTGTTTTGTTAAGTACAACATTGCATCAATTATTCTTTTCAAAATTTTTCTATTTTTCTTTACTTGCTCATTGTGTCTGTTCACTTCAGACTTTTGTTGACCGTTAATTAAGGTATCACTTCTCTGTTGGCCAAACATTCTGTAATCTAAAAAAGCTTTAACATGAGCCTGAGATCTTTCATGCTTTTGTGTTGCTGATGTCAAATGGCCAAGATCAGCATAACCTTGCTTATTCCACACACTTCTTTCTCTAGAAAAGAGGAGACAAGGCCAACAGAAAAGTTTAGAGCGTGTTTCGCATCCTGTTAGCCAATCTACGTTTTCATAGTGTGATGTTGCAAAATGTCTCGTGTAGTCTTTGCCACTGGCTCTATAGCTACAAACCAAATTATGAAGAGCTGGCTTTGGCTTCTCAGTATTCAAAATTTGCAATTTTTCTTCATAGCTTCTGGATGAAAATGATCTTTCCAATATATCTTTAACATTGTTTGCCATGATGCCAAACCTAGCTTGAGATTAACACTAACTAGTTACTAATTAGATTCACTGCGTTTAGCCTAAGCTACAAATGTACAAATAGATAAAATGAGCATGACTGACAAAAACAAACACTTTCTACGAGTATATGAAAGCAACACAATATTATGTGGCTGATAAAAGTACAACTTCTGTAGCAACAACACAGATAATGGCTTGTCAATCTATTTCAAGCAGTCTTCTTGTAAACTATTGGGTCCAATCAGGGTTGCCAGATATTTTTCATTGCTTATGGCCAAAATCATACCAAAAATGGTCAAAATGGTTGTTTTTTTGAAAACGTTAAGGCCAAAAATATATGTTTTGGCTATGGTAATTTATATAATCACAGAGGAGTCAAAATGTTTGGAAGGCAGTATGTATCTCTTCAAAAAAATCTAGGTTTGTCACAGAAGCAAGTGTTGGCCCAAACTAGCATATTCTGCCATGAACTTGTCTTTCTTTATCTTAGTAAAACTTACAAAATGTATCAAACACCATTGTAGACAGGGCCACAACCAGTTTATATTTTTGGGGAGGCAAGATGAACTTCTTGTACTGAAGAACTATGCATGTATTTCAAAATTTCAGGGAGGGTAATTGCTTGGTTGGCCTGATTATAAATAAATGCTTTAAATCTGATCCCTTTGTATTGAACAGTTTGAAATTAACATTTCTCTCCAATGACAATACTGGAATTCCCTTGACCTTGTGCTCGAATGTACGAGCATGAGATGAAATCCATGAACTGCATTAAGTTGATATAACATGCACAAAGGCATCATTAAGTCCACATACTGTACATGGACGAAAGGGTGGGAACAGTTGATAGCAAACTGAGTCATATGACAAATCTGACTGAAACACTTGTACAAAACCTACTGACTGCAAATGCTAAACAAGTAGGCCACTACACATTTCAATACAATACAAGATTGAAGTACTGCAATATAGTGTTACTGCAAAAGTTATGAGAAATTTCCAATCAGTAAAAGCTAACCATAACCAACAATCACAATGCAAAATGCTTCTACTATAACATTATCAGTCAATGACAGTCACACCCAACATAGAACAGCAGTTTTCAGATATAAAAGTACAGCAACTATCAATGGTAGGTATCCATAAGACTATTGCTGATTGAAAAACTTTTATAAAATCTCTTGACTGCAAGGGCTACATCACACCAAAGTTACATGAGCCGGCAGTTGTCTAGCCAGTAGAGATGAAGGGATTTAGGTTTTTCAAATCCAAGTCCAATCTGACAATTTCATTTCAAAATCCAACCCAAATCCAATAAACTGGCAGTTTCAAAATCCAAATCCTGTTTAAATTTAAAATTCTATCAAGCGTGTTCTGTTAAAGGCAAAATATTTCTACTCGGGACAAAATAAATTCATCAATTATTTTGCCAATATTTTCATTTATTCTAATGTTCACTAACAATTGGTTTCCTTATAGCACAATGGCTCTTTGTACTGCTTCTGTTTAAAAGCTGAGTGATATCAAACCATAAATCAATCAATCCAAAGCAGTGTCTGCCTCATGAGGCAAAAAGGACAACAACAAAAAATACTTAGAAACTAACTCAAGTCAACTTATGTTCTATTTTCAGCTCAAAGCACTATAATAGTGGATGTTTTGAACACTTCAATTGAGGTAAGCACTATTAGCATCAATGTAATGAATAGCTCAGTTATTAAGTGCAAGACAGCAAAGTGGACAAACAAATTACCAACCACATAATACAGCATAAGGGGATCATTAGCACTAGGCTACACACATACATCAAACACTAATGATCATGGGTCAAGAAAAGGGATGGGATCAATGAAAGTCAAACAAATTCTCAAACATTGATGACATGTTACACAAGAGAGCAGGCTTGTACCCTGCACAACTAGATAGTATGTGATTCAAAAAATACAAACAAAATGTCAGAGATGAGCGGAGTCACACTTTTCAGACTCCAACTCCACTCCTGCTTCTGACTCCTGCACCGAAAAATTTTGAAACATTAACTCCAACTTTTGTTTACACTCCAAAATCTTCCAAGTAACTTGCATCAAAAGATAATGTCTATTTTGCTTCATATTCGTTTTGCCTATTTTGCCTCATGAGGCAAAATATATGTTATGACTATTTTGCCTTTGATCAAACAGAAATGATTGAAGTGGTTACATCACAAGCACAATACGGAGAGACACAACATGTTGAGGTTCAGAGTTGTGGCTTAGCCTATACTTTATGCAACTATGACAACATGAACAAGCCACCAAAAGCTTACCCGCCCTAAAATTAGACGTTATGGTCAGTAGAGCTTGACCGATGTATCAGCCCACCGATATATATCGGCCGATATGACATTGTATCGTATTGGCAAAATTCCACCAATATATATCGGCAACATTTGATCATAAAAGTGTTACGCTGTTGCTCTGCATAGAGTGTTCGGAAACCCAAGTTGCTACTTCGTCTCTAACTCTGCTTGATTAACACAAATGCTGTCCTGTTCTTAGCACACCACGCCTTCATGCATATAATCAGACTACTGTGCAACAGTCCTGACAAAACGCTCTATGATGTAATATTCCCTTGTGGGTTTTGGCACGGTAAGCAGATGATTGTTTGCGAACAAACTAGGTTACATGCTTTTGTGTTGATAGGCTGTTTTATCAAAGTCTCTTTAGGCTAGACTGTCTTGCGTTCAGCTTGCATCAAAAAAGTGCCTACGTCACAGCGAGCAGGACCCAGGTTTGTGCAGAATCCGATGTTGTGTGGTTCTTCATCGCAGTGAAGTGATGGTTTTAATGCGTCACGCATTGTTTTTACTTATGACATCTGAGCGTAGGCACAGATGTAGTTTTTGTCAATGTCATGTGTCCCACTTCTCAAAAACACAATCCTGCTTCATTTATCATAAATAACCACAACATTTTCCCTGAAGATATCTTGACAATAAGTTAAGCTGGAAACCTCATGTGCAAAAGGTAAAAACTCAACTATCAAGAGCTTGTGGAATTCTATCCAAACTTAAACATTATACAACACCGACCACCTGTACTGAAACTTGCCTGCAACTCATTAATCCATACCTACCTTAATTACTTAATCCTTAATTGGGAACGTGCTTTAAATGCAAACATTCAGCCTCTCATTAAAGCTCTAAAATAAAGCTATAAAAATAATTAATCCAACTAACATGGGATCACTAGAAGAACATTTCCAGCACTTATACCTTCCCAAACTATATAGCTTTTCAGTAGGCAAATTCATGCACTCTTATCATAACAAACTGCTTCCAAATCATTTTGATGAACATTTTATTCCACTCAGCTCAATCAATTCATTATCACTCCACAAGACTAGCGAGCAACCTCTAAAAACCTGTTTTTACCTAGAGTTAACTCTTCCTCAGGAAAATGTTCTCTCAAATTTATTGGCCCAAAAGTATGGTCTTCAATACCAGATGATATTAAATTAAATTTTCAACCACCTTTACCTTCAAATGGAAACTTAAGAAACACCTCCTACATCAAAAAAATTCCCAATTATGAACTTTAGCAGCATTTCACTTGACCAGAACAAAATACTGTGCATTCTAGTATTCTGTTACTCTTTTCTTTTTTGTGTGTATCTACTTTTTTGTATTTTCTGTGTGCACATTCTATGCTTTCGCAAAAAGATGAAAGCAGACCCGTCGGCAGATTCCTCGAAAACTTTTACAGTAAATCGAGAAGTTTCAATTGTCGATGTTAGGGTTATTTTTTTAGAGCTGATGCTGGCTGCTTAATGCACACTGCACACCTTTGAAACTATAGCATTCAACACTTAGGCTGCACTTTAAAAAACTGGAATGTTAAAGAAACGGTTGTTGGTCAATTCGCCTTCGAATATCTAAACAACCATTCTTTGCACGCAGGCCATATAAACTATGTTCTACATAAAACTACTATCGTGAATAAACTGAACCATGCTGAAACAAGGACCTCAGTTCAAAATAGAAGTAGTCGGTAATTTGTTCAGGGGTTTCACATGAAACATAGATCAACATAACATTTTTTAGAAAATCTGAAATATTGCATAAAAATTCCGTGAGAGGCTTTGATAGCCCGGTTTGCCCCTCACCCTGGTTGCGGGCCTATTTCAATTTACACGCGCATTAAACTCTGTGACAAACAGATTTGATATTTTATTGCATGACCATTCTCTTCAGTACTGTACACACAGCGCGAAACTTGCATTGATAAAGGCGGTTGCTAGCCTACAACAATTGACTCACAAAGCCAAATGGACTCTATATGGGTGTTTCTGTAGTCTGTGTTTCATTTATATGTGCATGCACTGTAAAATAATTTTTCCTATATCAAAATTGTTCAATGAGTATTTTTTTCATATCACGTGTTTTCTATAACAACTTTTTACAAAAAAAACATTTCAGGGTTAGGTTTTTCAAAATAGATCCTACGTCTGTAAAACAAGACCAAAATCTTCAAGTGCAGCAAAAGGAGCGGCAGCGATAGCTAGCTACTATTTTTATTCAGGAACGGCTGCGGTAGCGCCGCTATCAAATTAAACAAATTGCGGTAGCGCTAGCGACGCTATTAATAAAGTAGCGCTTGCCCACCTCTGCTCTTAGGAATTTACAATCTCACACCTGTGGCCTTATTTACAAATTTCATGAAGAAATGCATGGACATTGAAAATGTTGGCAGCGTTTAGAGCAGGGCTACTTAAATGGCGGACCTCGGTCCGAATCCGGACCTTTGGATGGTGACTTGCGGAACTCGTCCGCCTCTCAAAGGTTTATTCTATACTCAAAAGTGTTTATCCGAAAATCTTGCGCTTTTGGTCGTACTTTTGAAGCAGCTCCTCGCCAACTGTATGAATGATTGTCAACCAAGCTGTTGTTCAGCTACTTTGCAGCGCACCGAGTGGGACTTGTTATCTTTTTCTGGTTATTGTTTCGTCATAACTGTTTAACAATAGCTCATCACGACAAGGCCTACACTGGTGAAAATAGAGGATTCAAGGCAAGAAATAGCTGCGAAACATTTTCTTGGCGAAAGCAATGGAATTATACAAATTTACTAGTGCACAATCATAACAGATGGTTGAGTAAGGGAAGAGTTTTGCAGAGATTTTGGTCCTTTGGGAAGGAGATTTTGTTTTTTCACGGGAAGTCAATAAAATATGAAGAAAGCTAAGGTATTTTCAGCTTTTTTAGGAAATGATAAAGAAAGGGAAACTGTTGTATTTTTGGCTGACATAGTGCAACACCTCAACGACTTGAATATAAAACTGCAAGGAGGAAAACTTACTACTCTTGATTTGATCACCACTATGCGCCCTTTTCAGAAAACGTTTAATATATTCAAGCATGTTCTTTAAAACGAACTTTGTCATTTCGGAGTCATTTTGGGGAAAGTAAAAGCGAGAAAATTCCAGATATATTCAATTTATTGAAAAGTTGATTATCAGCATTGGCGACTTTGCTTTTCGAAAACAGTTGCTGCTGTTTCCTCAAAACCCTCTTTAGAGACAGTCATTACGGAATTCTCAACTGAACCAAAAGACACATGCACAATTGCTCATGTGTGGATCAGGGATGTAGTGGAAATTTTATAAGTACCGAAACTCTACTGGGCATTTTCGCTTATATTTGTAGACGGCAATTCATCATCAACTGATGAAGGTGGTGGTGTGGAAGCAGCAAAAATTCGCCTGGAAGTAACTGAATTCCAGCAGAATATAGCAGTGAAACAAATGTTTTTTGATTCTGCAAACTTCTTGTTAAAAGAAGGTATCTCCAATTTTTTCCACTCCTAGCAAACTTTTACTGGAAACTATTACTGTGTCTGGGTCTTCCTGCTGCTACTAGAGGGGCGAATTGTCCCTTCCTGCAAGCTAAATGTAAAACTCGGGCCCCCACTTAGCTCATAGCCTACTCCAGATTTAGTATTCCTTTGGTTTTCAGTAGTTTTTTGGATTTTTGGAGAATTTTTCGGTGATTTCGTGTTTTAGTATATCCATCTACACCCGGACTCACCATCATTTCTCAAGTTTTTTTCCTGAATGTTGGCTAGTGACCCCCTACAGTGGCCAATGCACCCCTTTCAGCTACGTGTTCCCTCTTGGCTCAAACCTCTAGTTACGCCACTGACTGCTGATAGTCCGCACTTTCAAAACATAACTTCATAAAGAACAAGTTTCGCATCTGTATGACCAATAAAAACCTTTACCATTGACTCTACTCGCTATCACTACCTTGGAACAAAAATTAAGCAACTGCCAAAAAGCAGAAGATACCATTACTCCCACCAGCAGAACAATAAATAATGTTGACAACTTATGTTAATATTTATATCCATTTACCGGATTTATACATACATACGCAATCGTATTATATTACAATGTTATATTTTTGTTAGAATAATCCAAAACATGTCACATTTGCATGATTTTGTGGGAGCAACCGGACCTCAAAAAATTTTGATGTTGGTAAACGGACCCTTTCTTAAAATAATTGAGTAGCCCTGGTTTAGAGGGTCTACGCATTATTCACTCGGAAAATGTCGGTGAACCAATTGAATATTCGAGTTGTTTGCCGTTGCCATGCTTCAATAAATTTGTTTAGACTCAGAAAAATTTTAATTGTTTTGTTCGTTACAAAACAATACCAACCCTTCTGTGTAAGGACAGGAGGTGATGCCCTGATGAAGTTGCCATGTTCTGGTCTCCTACTTAGTTTTGAATTAGGCCTATGTCATTTGAGAAAGTGAAGAGGCAATCACTACTTTTTATTTCAAAACAAGCACAGTCGATGTAGGCGAGTGTATACAGCACCAGCAGCACTGGACAAAACAGCACAGTAAAGTGGTAGCACTACAGAAAAGGTTGCCTTCCATCATTCAATTTTTTGCCAAGGTATTTCGTCGTTTATATCATTTGCCAATGAAGTAACAAACTTTTAATTCTAAATCTTCGGAGAATTATTAATCAATTACTTGTTGTGTGGGGAGAAAAGTAATTAGGAAAGGTGTAGGTAACATTACAAAAAATGGCAAAGCTTTGTCTGCCAAAAGAAACGAAATATGTGGCTAAGAAATTTGAGTGTCAGTGCAGATGCCCAGTGTTAAAATAAAAAGAATGTAATGAAACAGGTAAGTGGTAGATAGTAAGAAACTTTACGAGTTGATAAATTTAGATTAAAAAAACGAAAACACTATTTTGAATTTCAAAACTCAAAATTGTAACTAATTTTTCATCCATACAAACTTGCTCACTCTGTCCAAAACAAGTTTTAAAATAGTTGCTCGCGATTCTGCTGTTGACGCAAAGAAAAAATATTTAGGCCTATCAGTAATAGACTTTTTTGGCACGAATTAGGTTTACACTTTGAACCAGCGAGGTAATATCCCACCGCAAGCTCTACCACAGTGGTGTAGCGATGTTAATGTCGTCCGGGGCCGACCATAAAAATGCTTCCTCTTTCCACTCCTCACGTTAGCTTACAACAATATTAATGAGAGAAAATCCCGTTTCATGCTTATTATAACAAGAAGGAACAATAAAGGTTCTTGAACATCACAATCAAATACTCACAAACTGAAAGGGGTCTTGTTTGTAATTATCGATTATGGATCTTGCTTTCTTTGCTTGTTAGCCACCCTTCTTGTAATTACTTTTCCTATTTTTTCTGCCTTCTTTACATATGCATGTATCTATGTCTAAATAAATAGCATAGCTGGCACATGTTAGGCTGTGTTTCAGCGGGAAAGTTTTCTTTTTTGTCATTACTTGTGAAGCAGTTGGCACCGTGGATTCGATGTGTTTTCCACGACAATAATAAAGTGCACAGGGCTAATGAAGCCCTGAAGCAACTTGGGTTTGCTTTTTTGTGTTACTTAGAGCAAGGTGCTCGGAGTTTGTCAGTTTTTTACAACAGCGGCAGAGCTTTTGCAAGTAACCATTGCTTTCATATTGAAGATTTTTTCTTTCTCTGACAGAGAGAAAGTACTAGGAGATGTTTACGACAGGCATTGTTGGGATGCAGCATGCTGCAGCAGAATGAGCGAAGATCGAGATTACCAGTATAGTTGACTAGCAGTGCAATGGTGTAGCGCCTTCCCACTGATTTTATGGCTATATGTATTATTCCTAGATTTGCTATTTTTTAATATCAAGTTTTTATATTTTCAAGTTGTTCATAATTTCCACATTTTTACGTTAAACTAATATTCACAACTGCTCCAAATTTCCGTTTTTACTGACACACTTAGAGTTTTCGCAACACCACATGTCAGTTAGAAAACGCAGAAAGGCCGTAAAGCCTACGGCAAAACGTCAAGTAACTGATCAGCCATGACGCATTATTTGCTCTCTGTGCAGTATAAAACTCTTATGAGCAAAACTTTTCCTCAAGAGAGTTTCGAGGCATTTTTGAACTTAAAAAAGTCGGAATTACGCAGAACAAAGAAAACTTCACCAGCGTGTTTTAACAGAGTACTTTGAAAAGTGCTTCGAAAAAAAGACATGGTTTTATCTGGCTTTTAAAAAAAGCGAAACATTTTGGCACTATCCCACCTCTTTTGAATAAGCCTATGGGTTTCATAACAAAACTATTGGAAAAACAGTTCAGAGATAGTCTTTAGCAAAGTACTCCCAAACTCTCGTTGCAGAAATTACACGCTACGGTTTCATTGGTACATGCACATACTGCAGGAGGGAAGACGAAAAGCGGGTCTTGTTCTCGTGGATCTTACTGCGGCCTATAAGATGACACTGTCTGGCATCAGGGCTTGGCACTGAAGCTACTCCAGACCATCCCTCATTGACACCTGGTCCGCTTCATTGTCAACATTATCCTTAAAACTAGTGATGGGCAATCCAATCGCCTCCGACGTATGAAGAACGGAGTGCCCCAAGGGTCAATGCTTGCACCTATGCTGCTTAATATCTATATCAGTGACATCCCCAACACCGTGTCCACCCAATATGGCTATGCTGATGACTAGGGCAAGTTTTTGTTGCAGTAACAAAGCGAGAAAGTTGCATTTATTTTCAGCGAAAGTTGCATTTATGCGCTGTAAGTTGCATTTATGCGCACATTTGACTGTGAAAGACTTGAAACAACCTATTTTGCATGCAAAAATCAAAAAAGTTGCGAA
>Ga0210059_1004565_pt1 | contig 22366 bp, 13 predicted proteins | sample Ectturendosymbi2_FD_188042 | JGI IMG/M metagenome (GOLD analysis project Ga0210059, IMG submission 188042) | Ecteinascidia turbinata endosymbiont from Florida, USA - Sample 2 (SPAdes) (version 2) | ecosystem: Host-associated > Tunicates > Ascidians > Unclassified | place: Key West, Florida...
AAGTGCCTTGCTCCTCTCAAGGCTGGACACGTACTAACACCAGTTGTGTAATGCCCTACTGTATGGTTTATCCATTTTCTGTGCTTTTGCGAATGACGATACAGCTGTGGTGAGGATAAACAGCTTTGCTCCTCCCAGTGTTGGTCATGTGCAAGCACCGTTTCTGCAATGTGCGCTGATGTACAGCTAACCACTTTTTGTGCTCTTGTGTCTGTGATATGGACCACGAGTCCGCAATATAATATCATTATTTTTATTATTATTAATAAGACTTCACCAAGATAAGCAACACACTAAATTGCAGAAGTTTGATGAAGCCATATCGTTGCAGTATCCAAAGTCTCAAGGCAATAGCTTGTGACCGAGACCTGTAGCCTTAGAGACTGAGAGCTGAAATCTTCAATACCGAGACTCGCAAAAATGGGTCTCGAGACTCGTCTCGTCTCGAGATTCCATCACTGGCGGCCATTACCTTTTCCATGTTTTGGTCATAATATAACCGGGAAGGAAACCCACCATTTCTGTTTTATTGGAGTTGAACACCTGTACCACACTTCGCATGACATTGTTTTTTGATAGTTATTTTGATATTAAGGGAAATTGGAAATTTAATGACGTCATACAGGTTCTGTTCGGCAGGAAAAATTTGAAAGCTAGAAATTCCTGTGATCGAAAATGAGTTCGAATGGTTGCTACGACGCTTGAAGGTAAAGTGCCTGAACTTGGGCTTTTGCCATGATTCAGTGGACTAGTGAAAGTTTGTTTTAGTAGTGATTTACACGAGTGATATGGAAGAGACTGTTTTCTTGCGAAATTTCATGTCAGCGTAATATTTATTGTGTGTTTTGGATTGACTAGAGGTAGGCCTGCTAGTCTAGGCTAGTAAGTAGTACTGAGTAGGCTAGTAGGTAAAGGTTGCCTGTGAAAGGCGGAGCTTGGTTGCGGAGGTTTGATGACGTAACCGGAGTGGAAAAAAGTTGCGTTGCAAAATCATAAAAAGGAAAAAAAGTGAAGGAAAAATGTTGCATCATTGCAACTTAATATGCGTTTCCCCCAAACATGCAATACATGGAAGTTTGCGATGTTTAAAAATTTTATACATTCACAACTGTTGAAACCTATTTTTTCGTCCCCGAACTGTTGTGAAACTCAGATGACCAAAGATTTTAAAACTTCAAGATAGATTTTTTTTACCATAGCTTAGTGTAACATCATCATTTGCAGTAAAATTATTTTTGCTACCGTTTAGTTTTCATTCTCATTGCTCAACAAACTGCTCTAAGTTCTCATTGTTCATTGCATTGCTCAAAGTTATCATTGCTCAACGAAAAATATTGATTTTAACGACTCTGGTTATGTCATCAAACCTCTGCAACCAAGCTCGCCTATTTTTTACAGAGCTCCGCCTTTTACAGGCAACCTAGTAGTATAGTAGTAGCCTACACTGCAACAGTGCTACAGTAGGCATGACCGAAATGTGAAACGCAGAAAACAAGATATTAAAATTTTGGAGTTATCAGTATCGATCTCAAAAAAGCCATATCAGTCGGTCTCTACTACTAAGTTTGGCATCAACAGATTTGTGATAAGGTTTTTGAGTATATGGTAAGGTTGGTTGTAGTTAACCTAATAAGGAAAGTTGAAACTTGACATGAATGGTCGGATTTACTTTGCAATGAGGACTGAAAGCTTGGGTTTCAAGAAAATCTTGATTCCAGGCTGGTTTCTCTGAACTTGTATTGTAGTAGTTGTGCTTATGCTATCTATACTTCAACTTTTTTGAAAGATTATTCTTCAGATGATTTTGGTGTATTTTCGTGTATTCTTTTTTATTCGCAAGTAGTGTGTTGGACCTTGAATACACGACATGTGTTATGTAGAGCTTTTTCGCACAATGATTTTGTCATGAAAAATATGTATTTGGTTACCATAAATCCCACATATGCATCCAACATTACTTTTAATTTTAACACTATTTTGGGGATAACACTAATTAGAGGGCCAGGTGGGCTGGAGAGCCGTGTTTCCAAATGAAAAACGTGAACTTTCGGCGAGCTGCACAGAAGGGCAGGCCGGCGGGCTGTACAAAAAGGCAGTCCGTCGTGCTGCGGGAAAGGGCTGGGCGGGCTGCTGAAAAGGGCAGCCCTTCAGCCCACCTTAATGTGCAGACCACTGGCCCGTCCAGTAGTGCAGCCTGCCAGATCGCCCTTCTTTGCAGCTCGCAGCCTGCTAAAAATTTATGTTTTTCATTTGGCAACACGGGCCACCCGCCTGCCCGGCCCGCCGGCACTCCATTTAGTGGTATCCCTATTTTGGTGTGCTTAAAGCTAATCATTTGATTCAGAGCACATGAAATGAACTACGCACTAGTGATGAGTCATAAGATATGGTCTTAGATCTGTTAGGAACAGTCTTTGTCTCACTAGTAAAAGGACCATGTTTTCAGTCAAGAGATGAAAATCTTAGTTGGTCTTAAGTCAAACTTTGCAATGATTTAGTAAAACTTAACAAAATGATATGCACAAAACATCACATTGAAACTTAGTTTAAAACACAAAATTTTTAATATCAAGCATTTAGAGTCATTTTCATAAGCCATATGCACTTTGATACACAGTTGTTACTTTAAGTGTGTTTTCGTTTTGCCACGTAAGGTATTTTTTTAGCATATAGAAACAATTTGCTTTGTTTATTTTTAAAAAATGTAAGTTAACAATTTGGCTTCAGGAACCAAAAATGGCTTGCTGGCCATCATTGATATGTTAAATAAACTGTACCATTTTTATATAAGTCCCATGATACAGAGAAATTAAACAATTTGAGCAGATTACTATCAATAAAAGCACTAGTAGTGTCTTCAACACTTTTGCTACCAGGTGGATTTGCATTTAAAACCCACATGAGTCACTTTTTACCATCACTTTGCAAATTTATAACCAACTAGGCAATTGAGCTAGAGAGCTGTTCAAACCCTCAAAAGATACAGTGAATCTTCTAAGTTATCTTCTAAGTTTTTTTGGCCTAAAAACAACAAAAACTAGATAATTGATTAATTGTATGATTAGGGGTTAATTAATTTGTTGTTTTAGGTCATAACTTTTGAACTAGGAATGTTGGAAAGCTAATCAAAGGCTCAAAAGTCTCAGATTATAGCCTAGTTTCCAATAAAAACTTGTCAAAAAATTTCCTTTAGTGATTGGTTCCCATGGCCAGGTAACCTGGGCCAAAAAGCCTAAACCTACCCCACTTATGATGTCACCCACAAAAAAATGAAAACTAAAACTTGCCATTAAAAAAATCCCAACTAGAAGACTCGCTTCATCTTTTGAGGGTTTGAACAGCTCTCTAACTCAATCACCTGGTGAGTTATAGAGTTGGAAAGTGGTGGTAAAAAAGTAGCTCATGCAGGTCTTAAAAGGTAAATCCACCCAGCAGTGAAGGTGTTAAAAACTCTATATACTAGTGCTTTTTGAGTTTTTTTATTGATAATAATCTTCTTACCCGTAAGCTTGATCCTATTAAGCAAGCTGATACACAGGTTAAGGTTTTTTAAAGTTGGCATTGCAAGCCCAGTTGCTGACTATAATATACTAGTCTAACTAATTTGGACTTTTAGAGCATAAGCGTAATGGTACTATGAAAGGTCATTGTTACTTAACTGAAGTTGGTTATCAATCGTCATTATTACTTCACAACTACAAAAGTCAACAGAACATGAGAAGGACAAGTTATTTGTCTCTTAGGATAAGCACATGTTAGCCAGATAAGCACATGTTAGTATTGATACCAAGATAAGGATAAGCACTCTTAGGATAAGCACATGTTATAAGCACATGTTGAAATATGAAACACTATAGCTATAACCTTAGAGGCAAGAACAGGAAGTGCGAGCAAAAAGAGTTGGACGGATGAGAGATTCATTTTTAACTGACCTAAACGAAGTTAATGACCAAGAAGATTTTAAAGAAACTCTCAGATTTGCATGCCGATAATGGAGTCAAGATGAAATTCTCTTCAATTTAGTTGTCTTATTTCTGGGCTTCTCTGAATCTCAGCTACAAACTTGCAGTACAGTGGCTTATGATGGTATCAAAAAGGAAGTCCATCTTTTCACTACTACGTATCAGTGCAGTCACGTCACCACGCGGGACTTTGTTTGACTTAGCCCTCCTCCCAATCCCAATTTGAAATATGAAACACTATAAATTAGAGGAGTTTTTGTAAATTTTTAGAATGTTAAGCCACCCTGCACAATGGTAAAACCCCCTAAGACTTTCTGGCGATGGTTCTGTGTCAGTGTTAGGTTGGTTTTTCAAGTTTGGTTAACATCAAGCCGAAATATCGAAACAGAATGGATGTTGGACCAGTTTTCTCTGTCCAAAATCGAGCCTAGAATATCAAAGCCTGTAGGAAAATATTGTCAGGAGCGTAAATCTTGCTAAACCTCAGATGAATCTGTTTTGGAGACAACAGCATGGGTAAAAGACTTGTGCATTTTGTTCATGTGTAGCCAGCAGTCTGTTGTTTATTCATTGTTTACAGTATTCGGGGGTCCGCAAAAAATAAATAAATGCCTTACAGGTCCACGAGATGAAAAAGTTTGAGAACCACTGGTTTATAATGCACAACTTCTGGCAATCAAAGCTTTGAGCTCAAATGATGTCAACAACAACCTGGCACCTGCGAAATTTAAACTTGTTGGCTGGTACTGTTGCCTAGTAGTCTATATGTACTCAGGAATACAAAACAGCAAATAGCCAAAGCAGAGGTTAAGTATTATTGCTTTATTGTGGACATATTTTCAAACTGTTCATCACTCCTAATTTCTTGCATTTTTTGTCACTTGACGGACCCCCAAACACCAATTCTCTCACCCCCTGGGAGTCTGCGAACCCACTTTGAGAACCTATGTTATAAACTGTCAAAGTCTTGCTTTACCTTAAATGGGACAGTTCTTGCCTTAGTGCTTTAATTCTTGGTATTCTTTGTTATTCAGATCTTTCTTGAAAAAATTAACACATTTAGGATGTTGATGTATATATAAGCATTTCATTTATTCTTTCATCTTTTTTCTTTCACTGTCAAATTATTTGTAGCAAAATGTCATCGCTTTCCCTTAGTATCAATTGCCATCTTTTTTGGCATAGCAACCAACATCTTGCAACAATGCATGAAGTGTGCTTGGCTGATACAACTTTTGCAGATGCTAAAAGATAAGCTTAAGTGCCTATTGAATGACAAGATAGCATACAAAAATGATTGAGTTTTGAGGTAATTTTATACCTAAATGAAGTTTGCAACTTAAACACTCTTAGAATTTCATACATTTAAGTACAGGAACTATGAAGAAAAATAGAAGATTTAACAATTTAAACACATGTTTAGGCTTCAATGAAAAGGTGTTTTGTGAAACTAATACAAATGTGATACACTTTCAAAAACTACCCAGTAATCAGCTCGTTTTTTCAAGAAAACCACCTGATATCAAAAGTGTTTACAGCTCTTGATTGTTTTGCTAGGATATGTGGAGCAAAAATTATGACCCAAAAAACAAAAATTGGTAAAGATTCTACTCCCACAAACGCTGACCCTGGGTATATTATACCCCTGGCCATGACTCGCCAGCAGAATGAGCTAGAGACCTGCTCAAACCCTCTGAAGCTGGCGTCGTGACCGGTGGCCCGTGGGCCAAATGCAGCCCACGTGAACATTTGATATGGCCCGCATCAGAACTTTCGTTACCCAAGCCAGAGTGCAACATCGTGTCAAAACGAAGCTCCATGATAATCAGGTACTTAGATAGTAAGTCAAAAGAAGTTACTCTTCCTCATTGTTAGAGGAAGGTAGAATTTTAAGAAAAAATTAATTGATCTTGTAGCCGGCCAGCCAGGGTTGATTGATTTAAAGCATTTGATTTAAATCATGATTTAAATTAAGCAATAAAAAAATGATTTAAATCAAAGCAATAAAAAAAATCATGTTGTTTTACAGCTTTATGTGATGTCTGTGACACATTTAATTAGCATCCTCTAGGTTTTCACATGACCTATACAGTATTTGTGCACAAGGCAAAAAATTCGGATGACAACACAAGTTAAAACCACTTGAAGTTTTATCTATCATAGCAACTGTGAGGTCACAGATTCTATGTAATTTTGCTGCAAAAATGGCATGTGGACTGAAATCACTATCCCTTGCAGATTCAGAGGTCATAACTGTTAGAATGCCACAAGTTTGAAAGTGTAGATTGGCACAAAGTGAAAGTTGCATTAAAATTCCATCAAATGTGAAGGTTGTTGACTGTAAACATAGTTATAGAATATTTTTGATTCATGAAACAGATATATTATCAGGTTTTCTTAACACTTTGGCGTCCGGCTGCTTTCGGGGATTTTCGGGAAAAAAACGCCTAAATGCACATGGCTTTACGTGGGAATTTATCCGGTCCGGTATGCTCTACAGACCCGGTAAAAGTCTCAAAAGACGCGGCAAGTCTTCTAGTCTACACTCGAAAAAAATTTTTTGCTTGGGGGTGCGGCTTTTTTTTGAGCGACGTCATAAGTGGAGAACTTTTAGGCCACCTTGGCCCATTTTGCCTGGACCTGGGCACCAACCATTAGGTGGTAGTATTTCGCTGAAGTTTTTACTGGAAACTAGGCTATAATCCGAGTCTTTTGATACTTTGGATGACCTGCTGGGGTTTCAGGTTTAAAAGTTATGATGTAAGTTAGTAAAAATATTTGACTAATTAGATAATTAATTAATTGGTTTATTTTAGATCATAACTTTTGACCCAGAAACGCTAGAAAGTCGATCAAAGGCTCAAAAGACTTGGACTCAAGCCTAGTTTCCAATGAAAACTTCAGCGAAACACTTTGGCCTAGCGGTTGGGCCTTAGGCCAGGCAACATGAGCCAAAATGATCCCAAAACTACTTCACTTATGACGTCAGTCGCAAAAAATCTGCACCTCCCAACCAAAAAATTTTTTTCGAGTGCAATCTACTAGACTGGCCAATCCGTATGAGCCCTTGAACAGCTCTCTAGCGCAATCGGCAGAGGAGCTGGGGCATTGGTAAGGCAACCGAAAACTGCTGTTTTTTCAGCCGAAATCGAAGTACAAGTATATCGTACGCCGGCTCTCAAAGTGTTAAGTGGCCACCCTCTGCACATTAAATAAAAAAATCATAAAAATAAAAAAAATATAATTTCAATCAAATAAACCTGATTTAAATTTAAAAAATCAGATTTTTATGATTTTCTTTGAAAAAATCATGATTTTTATCCCTGATCCCTGCCGCCAGCAGTAATGCACTATTCATGCAGCCCGTAATAGCAAATAGGTTCCCACCCCTGATCTAAAGACTCAGAAACTCTTGTAGTTTAGAACTAAAACAAAGATATTTACATTTGGATGTCCGTTTTTTTTGTTGATGTTTACATAACTAGAGGATGTATATGCGATTTTGTTTACATTTGGATGATTGGGAGCAGACCAATCGAGCTGATTTTGTGGCTCAAAGTTTTATTGGATTCTGTTGGATTCCAGGCCATAATATGAGTCTTTGGAGGGTTTGATGGACTTTGTAGCGTTTCTGGTTTCAAAGTTATGGCCAAACTTCCGAAAATTAGTTAGGGAAATCCCCGTAACATCCTGTCAGAAATTTGGAAATTTTTGGATTTTTTTGGTATAACTTTGCAACCAGAAACGCTAGAAAGTTGATCAAGGGCTCTAAAGACTCGTATTATAGCCTAGTTTCCAATAAAACTTCGAGCCACAAAATCGACTGATTGGATCAGCCGATAATGTCATAAAACAAATTGCACAACATACCCAATCACGACATCATCGGCCAAAACCCCAAACTTTAAATTTTTTTTCATTCTAAACTACAAGACTTCATGAGTCTTTAGAGGGTTTGAACAGCTCTCTAGCTCAATCTGCTGCCGAGTTATGGCTGGCCAAAATCTGCCCTGAAAGGGCAAATCATACCTTTTGCGTAACTCTTTCAATTTTGCCAAAAATTAGGTTTTTGGGCCATAATTTTGGCTCCAGATATGCTAGAAAGCCAATCAAGGGCCCTGAAGATGTAGATTTTAGCCTAGTTTCTAAAAAAACATCAGCCAAAAAATGACCTATTGGGTTAGCGCCGAGGGCCAGGTAAACTTGTCCAAAAAGGTGAAAACATGCCTCCATTATGACATCACCCACAGAGAGTCCCAAATCCAAAACTGAAAAAAAAATTTTGATTGAAACTAGAAGACTTGCCGAATCTGTACAGGATTTGAACAGCTTTCTAGCTCTAGCGGCTGGCCAGTCATGGCTAAATTGTTCAGACCACTAACAGGACTGAAAGGATTAAACATTAAAGGTATACTAAATACTGAAAAAAATGGGGTAACCTCTATGAGAATTAAATACTGCATAAACTACTGTATGTGGCATATTTCCTATGAGCAACAACTCAGCTTATGCTTTGAATCATTTTTTACTTTTTATGATCCACCAAGGTATACAATATATCCCACACCTGTGAAGTTGCAGTTTTTTCTCACTACAATTGCAAAATAATCAGCTGAGTTGGTTCCAAGAGACTTGTTTCAAGCTAATGAATTATCAGATTGTCATAATAACATCAGAGAACATTGAATTTTGTTTTTGTCAGTCATACTTGTGGGGAATGACCCCAAAATAAAATTTTTGTGGAGCTCACATGCTTGTATTTATTATGAAAAGTCTTTTACTGATTCTTACTCCTGAACTGTTGTGTTGCAGTTTATTTTGGTGGCACAATTGTCAGCCTTTTCATTTAGCAATTCTTTGCGGTCACTAGTTTGTATGAATGCCAGTACAAGTGGCACTGTAAAGCAGAAAAATAAACTACACCATTAGGGTTTACTTTCACGTGCATTGCCTAAAATGAAAAGATTAATCATTGGATCACCTTTCTGATGGACCAAGAATTTATCCTCTGCACTTGCCTAATAATACCATGGCTCAAAAAATTATTGTAACTTTGTTTGATGTATTCAGTACAAAATCGTCTATGTTTTACCTACATTAATCATCACAGTCCAAGTGGACTGAGCATTGGGGTTGGATTACTTACACTAATTGTCGATTATGATTTTATATTGCATAACTATTGTATGCTCTTGAGAAACTCTTAACTAAAGCTAGAAGGGTATTGATGAAAACAAATTTAGTTTAATTTATTACAAGGCTGCTTTGATATAGTACTTGATATTATGCACTATTCTCCACAGGAGCTCACAGGGTATTGTTTGGAGTAAAAGTGCTTAGAGAATTTCAAACATTGTATTTTCTCCAGAACTTGTAGCATAATTGGTGTGGTTGTTCTTTTGCAAATTTTCAAAAAACAATGTCAGGCCTGGCCAATGTTCTCCTGGCAACAGAAGATGAAAATGCAGAAATGTACTCAGGTTTTAATGAGTACAATCCAATGTTTGACACTAAAAACATGGAGGAAGATGAAGGATTTGTTCAAGCTGTTAAAACCAGTCATGGCAGAAGACCACCAATGACTGCTCGGAAGGGAGCGGCTGCTGCTAAACCACCTATGTCTAGCTTCAGAGCAAACCTGACTTCATCCATGGGCAGAGGTCCAGCTGACGTGGAAAGTGGTAACCGCCCAATGACCTCTGTGAGTGGTGCTGGCTATTCTTCAACAGTGAAACGAGGAATTCATGGTGGAAAATTGTTCGACCCCTTAAACCAAGCAAATCGAGGCATAGCAGGTGTTGCTTCATCACTTGAAAGTCAAGAGGAAGATACAGTTGAAGATAAAATCAAAGCGCTGGAAAGATCAATTGGTGAACTGATTGAGCAAAGTGCGATTGCCAACAGCAAAGGTGATTATGTGACTGCAACTGAAAAAGCAAAGGAAGCAGGCAAAAAAGAAAGACAGCTAGTGCGTCAAAAAGAACAGGCAGGGTTGAGTGAAGGAATAAGTCCTGATCTGACATACTCAGTTTTGTTCAACTTGGCGTGTCAGTACGAAGCAAATGAAATGTATCCTGAAGCGTTGCAAACGTACAATGTTATTGTTAAAAACAAAATGTTTCAGCTTTCTGGGCGAATCAAAGTCAACATGGGAAATATTTATTTTAAGCAGGGAAATTTAACAAAAGCTATAAAATATTATAGAATGGCTTTAGACCAAGTTCCGAATACCCACAAAGAAGTACGCATTCGAATTATGCAGAACATTGGAGCAGTGTTTGTGAAGATGGGTCAATACAATGATGCTGTCACTTCGTACGAGCACATCATGAATGAAAAACCCGACTTCAAGAGTGGACTGAATTTGATTCTATGCCATTTTGCTCTTGGCGACAAAGACAAAATGAGCAAAGCTTTTCAGAAATTGTTATCGGTAAACCTTGGAATAGACGATGAAGACAAATATACAGCAAGCAGTGAAAATGCACAAGAAACTGTCTATCTTGATGCCATTCGCAACGACTCTCTTCGTCAGCTCGAAAGGAAGCGCAAACTGATTGCGGAAAGATGCATACTTGCTGCGGCTAAAATCATAGCGCCTGCTATAGAAAGTTCGTTTTCCGAAGGTTTTGATTGGTGCGTTGAACAGGTGAAGCAATCGCCATACCATGATTTGGCGAATGACCTTGAAATCCACAAAGCGCTGATGTATTTGCGAGAAAGAGACTTTTCGCAAGCTGTTAGCATACTTAAAACATTTGAGAAGAAAGACACGCAGGTAAAGTCACAGGCTGCAACGAATTTATCGTTTATATACTACTTGCAAGGAAACCTCGAACAAGCACGGCGTTACGCAGACGCAGCGGTCAGAGCTGACCGGTTCAATGCTGCGTCGCTGACTAATAGAGCCAACTGTGTATATGTTGACGGCGACACGGAAGGCGCGGTCGTTTTATACAAGGAAGCCCTGGATAATGATTCTTCATGCCATGAAGCTCTTTTCAACCTGGGCTTAGTGTACAAAAAGCAAGGCAGTTTGGATGCATCACTGGATTGCTTTCTGAAATTGCACACTATCGTCAGAAGCAGTGCTCAAGTCATGTATCAAATATCGACCCTTTATGAATTGATGGAGGATTATAGCTCGGCTATGGAATGGTTGATGCAATGCAGCGGTGTTGCTCCTACAGGTAAGTACATTCACTAACCTTTCTGAGTGAGTATAATGGTTACATTGTGTTATCGTCATTTGTATGACACGAGTGTATTTTGCATATTAAGGCACGTAGTGGAAACCTGTTAACACGAGTAAAAATACCAGGAATTTTGTGATGTTCCCAAACGACATTAGTTTGCCTACTTTTTATTTTTAATATTTTTTTAAATATGCTTTAACATACATTGGGTCTTGGCCACTGCAAAAGAAAGTGGCACGAGGGTGATCATGCTCTATCGCTTTAGAAAGACGTTTCGGTTATACACAGTCGATCCATTTTTAATTTGCAGATTCGAACATTCTCGTACGAATGGCGGAAATTTGCGAGCGCGAGGATGGCGGCGATCAGTCGCAGGCGTTTGCTTATCGCAATGACGCCTACCGACTGTTTCCGGCGGATATTCAAAACGTCGAATGGCTTGGCTCCTACTACGTTGACTCGCAGTTTTCGGAAAAAGCTATCAAGTACTTCGAAAGGGCTGCAGTGATACAGCCAAACGAGGTGAAGTGGCAGATCATGGTGGCGAGCTGTTACCGTCGAAGCGGAAACTATCAGGGTGCTTTCGAAAAATACAAGGAGATCCACGCCAGATTTCCGGACGACGTCGAGTGTTTAAAGTACCTCAACAGGTTATGCTCTGATCTTGGCCTGACCAAAGAGTTGCAGGTAATTCCCGTAGTAAGTGTTTGTTTGCAAATGGAGAACCGCTCAAACGCAGTCGGTTTCAATATTTTCTATGGTTAACTGGCGCACCATCAACCTTAACGTTAATTCCTATGCCACTAGAAACTGCATGTGACGTAGTCATTATTTCAGCTTTTTGGCTTCGTGTAGGAGAAAGTTGAAATGTGTTAATGGCAGTTTGGATTGCAGGAATACGCGAACAAGTTGCGAAAAGCGGAGAAAGCTCGTGAAATGCGAGCGCAAAGAGCAGAAAGTGCAACGAAGCGTGGTAAAAGTGCTTCGAAAGGACCCGGTATGCATTGTTTTTTGTTACAAAAATCATTTTTGACAGTGCTTCACTGCTGGATTTTTTTTCGGTCATTTTCCGGTCATAGACCGAAATGATTTTGAAATGAACGAAAAAATTTAAGTAATTTCGGTCAGAAAGTCTGAAAACATAGGCTAAAAAACACTTGTTACGGCGAGCTTTAATACAACTGTGAGACAAATGACCGAAATGTTTCAGCACCAAAATTTCTCAGGAAAAAATGACCGAAATGTTTCAGCGAAAAAAAAACAGCTTCGCTGTCATTGCGCCTCGCTATTACTGTGGTGTTTTGTTTCGCAGTTTGACAGTTGTTTGCTTTGCTCATGATGCCATCATGCTGGAAAATCAATTTTTGATGAAACGCAGTCTTTTGATGTTGGTAGTGTTACTGCTTTGCCAGTTGGCGTGGGTTCCACAGCCACTGAGTGAATCGCTGTAGCGCTCCTTGGATAATAAGAGCGTTCATGATAACCACCCCGGAAAGAAGCTACATTCAGGCTTCGGCCTGCCGCCAAATGCTTCAGCCAAAATCATAATTACTAAAAAACATGACATAATTGGTAGAGTGTCCGACTCGAAATTTAAAGGTTGGATGTTCGATTGCCGTCATGGCGTCGGAAGGGGGGTACGGAGGGCCTCGCCCCCCCAATAAAATTTTAGCAGAAAAAGGTTGTTTTTTATTTTCTAGTGGACAAAACAAATTTCACCACATTTGGCCCCCCCTAGAAAATATTTGGAAAATCCCCTAGTGGCCTCCCCTGGAAAAAATCCTTCCGGCGCCCATGATTGCCGCAACGCTCATTGTGTAAGAGTGTTCACTTCAAACGCCCCGGCAAGATGCAAACTGCAGACTCCGGACCTGGCGCCAGTTGCCGTGGCCCAAATCAAAATTTTAAAAATGCACATGTTCTTGAATACGACTAACGTAAACCAACTGCGATTCCGATTTTCAGACCTATGTCAGCTCGTGCTGTCCATTATGATGGTGGACAGCTTTTTCTTGCGCACGTGTCTTGCTATCGAACCCATGTTGATCACGAAAGTGAACATCGACTTGAGCCGGAGATTCAGCAAATGTAGAAAATTAAAATTATTCCTGCAGTTGGAGTGTTTTTCGGCTTGATAGTTTTGCCATAGATTAAAATGTACAAAACGCTTTGCAAACATTAACAGATGAAATACTATTGTCGCAAAAGTCTTAATTTTTTGCAAGTCTTCAGAGTTTTTAGCTGTAATCATCTACAGTGGTTTGGTTAAGGATGCGATTTGCAACCAAAAACGTAAACGTAAACATGTAATCGATGCTATGAATGCGAAAAGACAATACTGGATTATGCAGTACGCAGGGCCGTCGCCAGTGGTGCCCGGCCCCCCATGTGAAATCGGTGCCCCCCCATTTCACGTTTGGCCCACCGGTTGCTGAATACATTAATACTGTATTTTTAAAATGTGCCCCCCCCTTCTGGTTTTTGGCCCCCCTAATAAATCCTGGTGACGGGCCTGGCAGTACGGCGATCGGATTTGACATTTTTAGAAGGACACGAAACCGGTGTTCAACCATTGTTGCCAAATGGTTGTTACCAAAACCTGCTAAATGGTGTCACGAAACACTGCTAGATCCTGCTAAAAAACTTGCTATTTTTGAGGTGTTTAAAATAGACTTGTAAAGCTATGTAGCAATTTTTGGTCTTGAACTCACTATCAATGGGCCAGACATAAGGCCTACGTCTTACTGGCGTAACTGAACCACCTGGAAACATCATATGTGTCGTGGGATAAAAATATATTCTGCCAATGTAGTCTTTTAAACCCATTGCGCTCACTAAGCACAGAAGCAAATCATTCAGGCTTCACCAAGTCACACAGTTGCTTGTTATTATGATGCAATATTCTTCTTGAAGCAGCTTCTCTGCGTCATAATAGAAACTCCAATGGTAATAGCAATGAATGGTACATTTATGCGTCCAAACGATTAAAGGCTAGTTGTGCCTGGTGGTCTTTGTGTTGACCAATATAAAGCGTCAGAAAGAAGGTAAAGAATTTTTTGATGAAGAAAGTGCAAATGGTTCATCTCTTAAAAGTGTTGGAACAAACATTAGGCCAGGAATTTGTTGCCTGCTAAACGGTTTTCAAAATCCTGCTAGAAAACCAGCTGGCTGCTAGATTGAAAAATTTCCAGCTAACAGTGAGAAAAACCTGCTAGATCTAGCAGCACAACAGCTAAAATAGCAACACTGTGTTCAACTCTGATACCGTCTGCATAAAGTTTTTTTTTTGTTGGCGAACTCTCTTGGTTCTGTTGCCATCCTGCATGTGCACGGTCCTGCACGCGTGTCTTGATAAGAATTCGTCGTTACATTTACAGGGAGCGCCGAGAGCTCGGGGGGGAGCAGGAGCAACAGTGGAACCGGCTCCGGTCGCCAGCGTCGCGTCATTTCGGAAATAACCGACAGCGAGCAGAACGCGCGACAAAACGTCGACGCGTCTTACACCGATCCGCTCGGACCTTCGGCGGAACGACCCAAGACTGCCGCTCGCAACCGAAGCGAGATGGCTGACGAGTTCGATGACGTCATCGTCGACGAAAACTTGTTGCCGGATTGAAACTGTTCCGTGGGACGACGGGCAATTTTTTTCGATCACTTGAACTGGATGCCGTGCGATCGTAGCTGTTTAAAAATGGTTAGGGGGCGACCGTGGAGCGCACTTTTTTAACTTCCCGTTGAATCCTCGCTTTAGACAAGCTAGCGTTAACCCCTGCAAAGCGTTGTGGGTGAGCGTTTGACCGATGACGTCGTAAGGCTTACCTAAAAACCTCACGAGGTGATTGGCGTTCATTTTCGCCAACGAATTGTTTCCGACCAGATCTGCTCTTCGTTGCAGCCCTAGACTTACAACGACTTGGCAGCGAGCTTATGGACAACTGTCCGTTTGAGTAAGTTCACTTCGAACGAGAACTTACCCACACGCTCCTGTAATTGCACACTGAGAGAAAGAAGTTCCTGTACGACTTAACTGTGGCTTTTAAAAGCGTTGAGAAGTGCGCTGTACAGTCGGTGAACCATTTTTGGTAGCCTCGTGCACTCGTCTCTGCTAATCCATCTTTCGCGACGTTGTAGGTGTAATTCCTCGCGTGAGCACTGTTACTATCCGCATACGTCCTCTGCGCGCGTGTATGCATGTTTGTATACGAAAGCTCTATTTTTTATAAATCTGTTACTGATTAAAAGTAAACGTGCCCAAACCTTGCCTGCCTGTGGTGCTGACGACGAATTACTGAGTGACTGACGACTTTCAGTTCCGGTCGAATGATGTTTGTCACACCTGAAGAACCTCGTCTGAAGAACAAGTGTTTCTGATGGTGAAAAAATACTAAGTATTTCCCCTGGAGCCTTGATCCGAATATTTTCAGTCTTTTTGGACTTTCACTGTGAAGCATAGTTACTGCACCTTAACTCAAGCACGCTACTAAGCCATTCCACTTTTGGGTATGTGAGATGTCAAAGTTTGTTCACAGTGAAAAGAACCAAAGCATTTTCTGAAGCTTCTCAGTTTAGGATTTAACTTTTCAGAGGTTTCCCAAGCCTCTTGTTGAAAAGTGTAGTTCCTTTGTATTTGAAATTTGACTTTGTTGTCAGATTCATTGGAAAGACATAGTCTTCCGTTTATACAAAGGACTACTATACTTCAACTTTTAGAAGTTGCTCCAAGCCACTTATGAACAGACAGTCTTTTCTGTATTCAATCAACTACGTACTATCCTTCATCTTTTTGTTAGAGGTATTTGGTATAATGATAGTCTTTCTTTGCATTTAATAGTTAAAGTAATTCTCACGAATTTTAGTCAAAGTATTTCGCTCATTGTAAATGAGTTAATTTTATTGCAGTAATAATGTGGCGACGCGATTACGTCACATAAGGCTGAGTTCGTAACAGCAGATGAGTGAACCTGTTCGAGCGGTGAATCTCTGTTGTTATGAGTCATCATTTGGTTGGCTCAGGGCGACGCAGCATTGTGGCTGCAACACTAACAAAAAAGTGGGAAATTCAGTATTGGCTAGAGGCGGGAGCCAAGACTGTGGTCTGCAACAGTCTGCGCTTACCACAATATCCTGGGTTCATGTTACATACTGAGGTTATGTTGCCGCAGCCCTTTCCAAAAGGGTTTTGCACAGGATTTTGCTAAGTGTTTCTACAAAGGGTTTTTGATGATCTCATGGATTTCACCTGCATGACACTGTTGCAGAACTGATAAACAAGATTCAATGCCGTCAGTCATTCCTTACGTCATTTAGATTTCGGAGAAATAATGAAATGATTTGTTAAGCAGAATGTGGACTAAGAAGGGGGACGGTCAGCACCAGTGATCATAGCCAGGCCCGTAACCAACTTGTGGCACCAGATGGGACAAAGAGTTTTCTGAGAGGGGCCTAAATTTTTTAAATTATGTCCAACACATTTTTCTAGGGGGGACGAAAAATTTTCCCGGGGACGCGACGCCCCCCTTGGTTACGGGCCTGAGCGGGATCTATGAACATAACAACCCGTTTTTTTCAAAAATATCCACCTGTCATTATTAACTGTTCTTTATGCTCTTTCCAATGTTAACGGGCGCAAGCAAGTATGGCGTTTAGGTTTACGTGCTGACTTTCACTTTTCAGGTAGTTGAAGTAGAATTATGGGGCCTTGAACTTTTTTGTTAGTGTTGTTGTTTCCGGTGTCGAGCGAAATTTCTGACCTATTATTTTTTGTCAGTTATTTTGCTTCTCAGAGTAAAGAAATAAAGTTTGGCATTTACTTTTTTGATGTGTGTTGCGTCAGTGGTGGATCCAGACCAGGCGTTTGGGGGGGGCCAAAATGTCTTCACTTGCTTAATACCAAAGGTTGTCTGCGACAATCGTTGTGTGTCACACAAAAGATAACCTCTTTTGTAGGCCAAAAACTGGCTATTTTTGTTAGTCGAACTATGCTATTGTTTAGGGAATAACCACAGGTTGAAAACGCTTTATATCATTAATTCAGAAAACGTTTGAAACAGGTCCCAAACAGTGGGCCTCGTTTTTCACAAGCTACGTAGATCTCGTATATTTACAAAATGTATTTAAAAGGTATAAAAGCATGCTGTGCGCAAGCGTTTGCCGCTGTTTTGGCTATCCCTAGCGAAATCAGTGAAGAACAGTGTCTGCAACTCATTCCCGACTTGGTTAGAAACAGAACGGTTCTTCTTAGACTTGGAAGTGACAACTCATGTCCCACGATAGGACTCAAACAAAAAGCTAAAAGACAATCATGTTTCCAAGCCAAGCTTGTGCATTTACATGTGTATGAAAGACTTGTTCATTGCTGAAGCGACAATCCACAAACAACACGTGAATGAAAGGCATTTGCCAGGACTTTATTTTAGGTGGCTTTGTTGAATATCGTAAAAAACAATCTTATAATCGCGTGATAGATTTACACTGGGCCTTAAAGCATTTTTCCCTAAAATACATTTAACGCCACTTATAAAGGTAGATTTTCAATCAAGTCTTTAAATACCGTTTCACATTTTTCGACACTTAGCCCGGTTGCCAAACCCAGATTTTTGGAGAACCTTGCAATACCGTCCGTACAATGTGTTTTTGCTGTTCCCATATCTCCGAGGTGTGCCCTTTAAGAATCTGAATGATGCCACTCTGTCATCGTTGGGCAACCCCCCCAATATACAAATTAAGGCCGCCATTATGGAAAATCCTTCTTTCGTCAATATCTCAGTCAGGGCCCTTGAGAGGAAAAAAATGTGCTGGTACGAGACCTGTTTTGGGCCCCTTTATACATTATTACTGATTGAGAGCTTTTCAGTACTATGACTAAAAAATTAGGCCCACATGCTTCATTATTTTATATTATAACCATTCATCCCTGCAAATAGTTAATCTGAAAATATCTCAGGCTAATCTCAAAAATGCTCATAACATAGTTGATCTCCGAATTTCACAAATATACATCAAATTTAACATTAATGGTAGGCTGCAGCAATTCTCACTTGCAAGCAATTTTAATACTTATATAACCCTAATACAGTAATAGAAGGACAAGAATTTATTAAGAACTACATCTTAATCACAATTCACACTTGCTGCATGTCCAACCGAGCAACTAGAGAGTTTTTTCCCAAATAAACGCCGTGTATGATAATATTAGCTTCACCATGGTATTAGAAACTAATGGCTGCATGCCCTTCCTTAATGTTTGTTGAACTTTGCGAATCTGGTATTGGTATTCGTAATTGGAACATATCGAAAGTCCATGCATACAGGCCTGTACAGCAATTGGTGCAGTTTGTTTCCGAGACATTATAAAAAAATCTTGTTAATTAGCTTTGAAACAAGCCTACTGTGACGGCCAGAAGATGGCGCCACATGTAAATAAATGGTCACCGCTAGATGGTGCCCACGAGTAACAAGTCACTGTGATAGTCACCACAAGCGAATTATCGTAATTCTCTTATCTCTATATATTGATAGTGCAGTCTAGTACTAGTAGAGTTAACTCAGTGAGGGAGCTCTATTGCTGCTGGTTGCTTTCCTGTTAGTTCAATCTCCCGAATTGCCATCTTTCCCTTGTGCTTGCCCCAGTTGTTCAAGGCGATGCAGTCAAACTGCAACGATACGCAAGCTCTTACAGAAGCATGCACGAAGATTCCCAGCGTATTGAAACTATGCTTGTATGCAATGATTTCCCGGCAAATTTTTTGGATGATTGTGTGCGCAATTTTTTACACAGAGTATATGCACTATATATACCAGGGGTGACCATACTGCGGCTCTTTTGAGCTTTCCGAAAAATTATATACTTGTTTTTTATTTTTCATTTCTGTTGCAAAGTGTAGAAATTTTGTAAAATGGTACTGTGATAGCTACTACCTAGCGTGCTGTACAGTACTATACTTTTGCAAGATATTCCAAAAAGAAATATGATGTCACAGAAGCTTAGTTTGCAAATAAATTCGTGTTTTAAGATTTTTATGTTGCGGCTCATTGTAACTTGGGTTTTACGATATGCGGCTCATACATACATGTAGAGCAGGTTTGGCCGCCCCTGATATATACACTAATAACCCTGTTTCATGAACGCCACAGTCTGCAGAAAATATACAAATAATAGTACACTTACTAGTCAGAAAATAAACTGACTTTATTAACAGGGTTGCCTTGCGTGCCTTTTTCTTGGCAAAACTGCGAATCACAGTGTCAAAGTCTATATGCTTTGCAATATCAGACTCAATACTGAGCCTAGCCAGGTTGTTCAGGCGATCCTGGCCCATGGTGGACCTGAGATAATTTTTGATGACTTTGAGTTTGCTGAAGCTACTTTCCGCTGATGCTACTGTGGCTGGTGCTGTAACGAACATCCTCAAGCTGACACTGAGGTTGGGAAATATATTTTCTAATTTGTATTCTGCTAATGCATTTAACAGTTCCAAAGCACCCAACTGTTTTCTACCAAAATTGGCATTGTTATGTGATTGATTTCCTGAACAAGAAAGGTCTACGTTGCTGATGTCTTTAGAATACTCCTCAGCTAGTTTAGCTGCTTTGCACTTCAGTTCCTCTTCTGACGTCTTTTGGTAGTCCCAAAGAAAGCTGAAGGTGTCAGAAATCTATTTTGCTGCACTGAAACGAACTGTAAGCCCTCCAATAACATTATCCAATATTACATAGAATATATGCTTTCGCAAGTGGGCTTCCTCAGAGGGTTCATGTTTCATTCACATTTTCTTCAGGTGTATCCTCATCATGGAATCTCATTCTTTTTCTGGCAGTGGTACTAGGGATCCTAAACAATTTTTCTTCTGTCTGAAGGCTAGATGCAACAAGCTTAACTTCATTCCATATTGCTTTCCCACTGTCCCGGAGAGCCACTAGTTGTGTAAGCAAGCTTTCTACATTTGCAACTTCCATATCTAAAGTCGCATCACTAGCTTGAAACGAATTTCTTAGCATTTTTGCCAGCCTCCAGTGGGCAGCATCGCATTGTACTTGAACATATGTGAACTCCAGCATGCATCAAATCCTTCTGTAAATCCAAACTCGTCTTCCGTGCACACTTTTTGCAATTTCCGATGGCTGTTTGGATATAGTCTTAGTGTTGCGAAAGCGTAACAATGCGACTCCGCTTCTTAGGTGGCATATCTGCTATTAAAAATTACAGAAATTCTAATATGTGTAATTCTCAACCACACAACAGAAAGAACTGGCTTCATTCTATAACACTATTGAGAGGAATAAAATCGTATGTGGGGTCATGAAGCGTATCTTCGACTGTTCCGACACGTCACGCTGTACTTAGTGCATTGGGCTAGCAATGCAACACCAGCAATTGGGATTTTCCCAAAGGCATACCAAAAGAAATGGCGATACATTGTATAACGACTGAAAAAACAACTTCAGTCAATTAATTTGCACAAGACTATATACATAAAACTATAACTTTGTGCATAATTGCCCATTTCATTTTTTAACTTTGAGGTTCATGGGCCCCCTAAACTCTTGTGGGCCCCGGGACCTCAGTCACTATGCATGGTATCAAAATAATTTTGGTGTCTATCCCCATGTTTGGAGGGGTAACGAATAAGATTAAACCACTTCAGAAAAGATTCCACCTCTATTTTTTGCTGAATACGCATATTGAGACCGTCAATGCAAAAAATTTCGTTTTCGTCCATAACACAGTACCGTATTTATTCGGTTGTTAGCCGCCCTTTATTATAAGCAGCATGGTGTTAAAATTAAGTGAGGAGTTGCACAATTGCATATTTACGTAGGTCATAATTATTTGAGCTAATCGAGCACGTTTACTGCATTTTTGTCACATAGCGGCAAGTTGTTTGCTAACGCAAACATCTGTAGCTTTTTACAGAATGCATTATGGTTCAGTCAGCAGGGGCGTAATGAAGGGGCAAGGGGGCGCAATTACCTGGGCGACGAATCACTCTGGGGGCGCTGAAATTCTGCGGGGGCGCCATATAATCCCAACAATGTCACACGTACATTTTTCAATACAGTACATTTGCTTCCGGAAGACCTCAGGTTCGAAAATGGGGGCGCCAAACTTGCACCGGGCGCCAGCTAACCTCGTTACGCCCCTGTCAATTTGGAGATTATTTCCGTCACGAAATCCATCCACTCACTTTTATGTTGCAAAATTACGATGCAGACAAACTGCGGACTCAAGACCTGCACTGACTATAGACCTGAAACTGGGTTTTCGATTTCATTTTGGAGGCTTGTAAAATATTGAGTCAGTAATAAGTTTTCCACATTGCATTCCTCTTTTTACTGCTGCCTTTCCTTTTACTTTCAAGGCGGTCATCAGGCAATAAAGAACAAACTTGTAAAAAAACAGACCATTTTCATACAGCAGAGAAGCAAGTCGAGAACTGCTAACGCGACTGCGTTTGTTAAGGCTGGGCTGTTCTCACGCGGCAAAGAAAAAACGAAACAGTGTAACTATTACGAAACAATAGCATCGTTCACGCTATTCGATAAGAGGTTGGGTAAAGTCGGGCACATAAACCCTGACGTTTAACTAAGCAAAAAACATTGTTTATTTTAGAGTATTTTAAAATCTGTTTCTACTTCCATAGGCACCAAAAGGGGCGCATTCATGGCAACGGGGCACAACAGAAGTTTGGGGGGTAGTTGCCTCATGAATTCATTTGTCCATGTCGTGAGGTAATACTTGTGATTTAAACTGCGTGTGCAGACATGCAATGGTGATTTTCATTTTACCAATATTGCTTGCCTTTCCTACTACATGTACTGTATATATGATTTTTTTTTAAAATGGAAAAACATGAACAACAAAATTGTATTTTGAAAATACAAAAATTCACGATCAACTTGTAGAAATTTGCGGCCAGAACAGAAGGTTCACTCGTTTGAGCTGTTAATTATATAAAAAAGACTGATACTTTTTTGAAAGCTCGTCATTTTCCTCGATGACTGCTAACAAACAAATAAGGCGTAACTCATGAAAGCAGCCACTTACTGCCAAACTTACAGTGCGCTTGAACCAGCAAGAAATAAGTAACGTCACATGCTTGTATTTAAATTTCAGCCATCACATAAACTGGCACACAAACGTGCTTGCAAACTGTATTCGCTCCACCTCTGCTTTTGCGCAGAAGACACTGATTTTGAGTGCTATCATCA
>Ga0210059_1004566_pt1 | contig 22362 bp, 24 predicted proteins | sample Ectturendosymbi2_FD_188042 | JGI IMG/M metagenome (GOLD analysis project Ga0210059, IMG submission 188042) | Ecteinascidia turbinata endosymbiont from Florida, USA - Sample 2 (SPAdes) (version 2) | ecosystem: Host-associated > Tunicates > Ascidians > Unclassified | place: Key West, Florida...
CAACCGAGAACTGGGATTCGTTTCAACGGACTGTTCGGACCAAGAAGAAGACCAGAACCGGCAAAAACTTGACCCCCTGTTTCAAATACAAACCATCTCCAACTTTGCTAAGCCCTGAGCCTTTGTATGGCTTTAAGTAGAGTCCTTGACCGTCTGTTTCAACACTTGCGATGTTTGAGTCTTTTTTCAAATACAGACCTTGACCCACAGCTTTGTTTGTCGCTTATTGTGCCTAAGCCGACCCGACACCTGACAGTGCTCCAGTCGCTAATGTTGGCAAGACAGTCTTTGCTGAAAAGGGTAGAGCCTTTGCCGCTAAACCTGCTAACATTCCTAAAAATCCACCTTCAATGGTTTTGTTGTGTTCAACCTGACTTCTACTCATTTTTATCGTGATACCTTTTCCATTCTCACAAGCTTTTGTCATTCTATTCATTTGTGAATTAGTCAAGGCAAGAACGTCATCGCCACAAAGATCATTATAATTGAGACGAATTGACACAGGCTCTCCATGTTCTAAAGCCCTCTTGATATTATTCTTTTGATTTTCTGAAATGTTTACTCTAACGTTTATATAACTCATTTATGTTAGCATGCAAAAATCTTTTGCATTATGTAATTAAATTTCTCTCAAGTGATATCTGATTGTCAAGTTTTCTCCATGAAGATTCAGTTGCTTTCTATTTTGGTCTGTGAAAACTGTTTCCATTTTACTGATTTTGTCTAAAATAACTGGAAGATACACAAGGTTTCTCGGATTTTCAACAATTTTATATCCGGGTGACACATTTGGAAAGAAACTGTAAATTGTGTTTTGAGTTTTTCCATTCACATAAGACCCACCGATAATGTTAGAGTTCACGAGAATTGAATTTATTGATAAGAAGTTGACAACACTCTCTGATTCGTGGAGGCCTTCTTTGTAAACCTGATTTCGAAATCCGAGAATACTTGCAATTGATCTTTGCACTCTGAAAACAACGATAAAGTCACCTTGAATTTCCATGACGTTTTTCAAAGTGTTTGTGTTTGCTGTTATTTTAATAGCAACGTCGTTATGCCCATTTCGTTTCATTGCTAGTTTGATTACTTCCGCAATATCAATGAGATCGTAACTACCTTCTGGAATACGAATATCAACCCATTGTGAACCATCAGGAGAACACCGGAAAACGTTATTGCTTGAATCGATGTTTATAAAACTATAATACGTCGCGAGATTGACCAAAGCCATCTCATACTTACGCGTTTTGTCTAACTCGAGTGGTGGGTTAAAAGTCGTCTTTATTTTTGTTGAATTCTCTGAAACCACAATCTGAGTTGAAGTTTTCGGCTCAGTGTTTTGAACAATTTTTTTAGCAGCGTCTAGCAGTTCAGTGTCGGTGGTACCCATTTATTAAATAATTTAAAAATCGTCAAATCCAGATCTGAATTTGCCGTTGTGTTTTGTGGAGGTCAAATCAATAACAGCAAAATTGTGAGGTTTCGACCATGCGTAATTGCAGAACTCCTTAAACTGGTCTTTAGTCATATCTTGGGACACGTGGTCGTTGAATATGTGGTCAATGTTTTTCAGGTCCTGGGGAAACAGGCAAAAAAGTTCGCATTTTCACGAATTGTTTGACGAGGCAATTTGAAATAGTTTTGTGATAAATACAAACAATCACAATTTAAATGTCTTCCACGAACGTAATATGCATCGCACTTGTTCTGCTTCTGAAGCAAGAGGTCATCAAATATCATAAGATTTTTATGCTCGGGAGAGACCTCCTTTGGATCAGGAACATCATCAGCTGATTCATAAAAACTGCACTCAATAGGCTCTTTGGTTTTTTCCAACTCTTCAAGCAGCTGGATTGGTGAAATTTGTTGTCGTTGTATTTCATTACGATTTTCAAAAACTCTCATTATCGTCTCTTTTGGAAATTGTTCTTCAAAACCATTTCTCAAAATTCTGTATTTTGGTTGAAACAAACTCTTACCAAAAACTGACAATTTTGACTAGTCCAACCAGCCAGGTCTGAGCAGAAGGTTCAGCAACAAAGTAGTCTTACCACAACCTGATTTACCCACAATCAGACCCCTCAAACTTTGGGACAAAAGACTATGATTCTTTTTATTTGCTATGTGTTCATTCCAAGAAAGGTTTTTGACTTCCATTTATTTTATGAAAGCATTAAATAAATGGTTTAAATATATTGTGTAAAATGTCGTAAGTTTACTGAAACGAAAAACGTAGGAAAACTTGAAACTTCTAGCAACCGAGAACTGCTTCAAGGCATACGTTTTGTTTGTGGAACGAAAAAGTCAAAGTTTATAAGCACCAGCGGCAAAGGCTTTATGAGCAAAGCAATCAACAGTCTTCCATTTGAAATGCACCTTCCAGGACATAACTTCACCGGGCCTGGCACGAAATTGAACAAAGGTTTGAATGCTGATCTAACCCCAAAAGCATGGTCAAAACCCGTCAACAGAGTTGGTATTTATAACCCAACTCTTTGTTCAAGCAGCTTATCATCATGATATTTGTTATGTAAAAAACAAAGACACGAAAACGAGAAACGAAGTTTGTGATAAAAATATGCTGACAGAGCTTGATGGTATTTATAACCCAACTCTTTGAGAAAGGATTGATTGTGGAATCGTTAGACCGATTATCGGAACAAAGAAACGCTTTGGGATGGGACTGAACAAGGGCAACACTGAGCGTAGCGAGGACGAGCGCAGTGAGGCTGAGCGCAGTAAGAACGACCGCATTGCCTGGAGTACACCATTAGCTGAAGAACTACATAAGCCAGTCATTAAAAACTTCCCTAAGCGAAAAGTCTATGCGAATGGCATTGATAAAATCTGGGCTGCTGACCTCATAGATATGCAAGCATTTTCAAAATTTAACCATGGGACTAGGTATCTCCTGATCGTGATTGATGTATTTTCAAAGTTTGGTTGGATGCTTCCGTCGGAAGACAAAACTGGAGTTTCTGTCGTGAAAGCGTTGAAAGAAATTTTCAAACAGAGAAAACCGGAAAAACTATGGACAGATAAAGGCAAATAATTTTATAATAAACATGTGAGAGACTTAGGTGTTGAGCTTTACTCTACTGAGAACGAAGAGAAATCGTCAGTCACTGAACGCTGGAACAGAACGATGAAAGAAAAAATGTTTAAGTATTTCACGGCAAACAATACCAACAAATACATTGACGTTCTTGGAGAGTTTGTTGACCATTACAACAACACATGGCATTCATCAATAAAAATGGCGCCTGCTGAAGCAAGAAAAAAGAAGAATGAAGTGACAGTTTACAAAAATTTGTATCCAGCAGACTTAACAGGACGACCAATACATGCTGAATTCAAAATTGGTGATAAAGTTAGAATTGTAAAGAACAAGAAGTGTTTTGAAAAGGGTTTCACCTCAAACTGGACAGAAGAAGTATTCACGTTTCAAAAGTTCAAAGAACTGATCCGATTACTTATAACATAACAGACCTCAACGATGAAGAAATTCAAGGAACTTTCTATGAGCAAGAGCTTCAAAAAACAACTCAAGAAGTTTTCAGAATTGAAAAGGTTGTGAAGAAAGGCAAAACGAAATCGATGGTTAACTGGAAAGACTACCCAGCATGTTTCAACTCTTGGGTGGACAACAAAGATCTGATTGAACTTTAATATAAATTTTTTATAAAATGTCAAAAGCTCAACAGTCACTGCGTTTCTAAATGACAAACTCACACCAGCGCAATGTAAAGAATGGCAAAAAATTATGAAGATTGATCCAAAGCTGTATAGAAAAGTTTTTGTTTATCGTGGTTAGCAATTTGGACTAGGTCAAAACAAAATTGGTCCTATCCAATTTGGACTGGGTTTAAATCAATTTTGGACTAGGTCAAAAACGAGCGCTGCAATTTGGACTCGGTCAAAACGAATTGGTCCTATCCAAAAATGTAAAGATATAATAAATGAGTTTCTTAAAAATCAAAGACCCATCAAAACGTGACAAACTTGTCGCTGAGTTTATCAAAACCAAGAAAAAAATTCAAGATGATTTTCGCTCAGAACGATTGCGTGAACAATCACTTTACGAAGATTTTGGAAAAATATTCAAGTCAATAACTGAACAACAACAAAAAACGTCTGAAGAAATTGTTTCCAAACTAGAAGCGATTCCTTGACATGAAGCTAAACCCCTAGCGGTGCAAGCCTTACCAGGCGCTGAAGCGGTGCAAGCACTTCCAGAGGGTCTTCTTCCAACTGATATAGGGCAAATTGCAAGAAAATATTTGACTGATTCATATGGAATGGCGGGTGATAAAACCTTTGGATTTAATAACAGAGGTGGTGAATTTTTTCTTGGAAATGCTAGTGTTTATTTTGATGGAGATGATTTAATCATTGATGGAAATAAATACAAAGGAACAAAAGGTCTTTGGGGTTTGATAACGATGAAAAAAACAGTGCTTGGTCTTGCTACAGAAGAAAACATGAGAAATTATGAACAAATAATGCTTAATTCTGAAGCAATAAGAAATAGGAAAAATCCACAAAGACCAGCTGCAAACAAAGGATATAAATGGCAAAATGTCATAAGACCAATGTGGAATAAATATGAGAAAAAGCCAAAGAAGAAAGTGAAACGTGAGGCGAAAAAAGATTCAGACTTACTCCCAAGTGGTCCAAACGCTTTGTGTGAAGACTTGAACTGTTAATGGCTTCAAAACAAGCAGGAAACATTGGCCTTCGAAACGAAATCGTTAGCATTTGCGACGAACTGTTGAGACAAAAATTTTGCCTAATGATGCCTACAAAAAACTTATGCTTACCCTAAAGTAAGGTCTCGTCGCGAATATTTCCTTTGCATAAATAAAGATGCTAACTATTAAACATGGATATCAAAGAAAGTATCAAGTCGGTGGCTCTGGGTTTTTTCAAAGCTCAAAGATTTTTGTCAAAATTTATCAGTAAAAAGCAAGTCGTTGACACGACTTTGAACATCACGCGAAGCGCTGGGCAAAAGGTAGAACAAAAGGCTATCGATTTTGCAAGTTCAAAGTTGACCCCAAAATCACAACAAATTTTATTAAAACTTGTTTCTTCGCCGCTAGCAACGCCTCAAACGACCCAAGCGACTAAAAGGTCTACAGCGACAGCTAACTTGAACAATTTGATCGCTGGCTCGGGACAGTCGGTGATAAAAATACAAGACCTTTTAAGACGATTGAACAAACAAAAAATTGTCTATAATAAATGAGTAGCAACATTCTTAACATTACTGAAAAACTACAATTGATGAAAACATTCACGAATACGAGTTTCACAGTTACGAGCCAATTGCTGGCACTAATCTCAACAATCCTGGTGAGATTCGATTAAATATTGAAACGCAGGACTTGTTCATACACCCAGCTGAGTCGTATCTTGTTTTTGATGGGAAGTTGGTAAAAGCGGCTGACGATGCTGCTTACGCTGATGCGGACGTAATCACGCTTACAAACAATGCAATGATGCATCTTTTCAGCAACATATAATATCAACTTTCAGGGCAAGAATTGAATCAGTTTTTCACCCGGGACAAGCAACGATGATGCTTGGACTGTTAAAATATCCTGATGATTTTCAAAACTCCAAAGGGCTCAACCAATTGTGGATGAAAGATTCACACACAACGGCACATCTTCAAAATAATATTGGATTTGCAGCCCGTCAGGGTTATGTCATTCAAGAGCCTGACCCTAAAGGCACATTTTCATTCAGAGTTCCGCTGAAACATCTTTGGGTTCTGCGATGACTATGAAAAAGTTGTCTACGGGTTTAAGCATCAACTAACTCTTGTAAGGAAGGGTAATAATGACGCGATTTTCAGAAACAATGCGGCTGATGCTGGAAAAGTTGTCTTGACGAAAGTTTCTTAGTATGTACCTCATGTGCTTCCAAATGATCGAGAAAAGCATGAATTGTACAAAACAATTGAGTCAAAATCAAGTTTCCCAGTCACTTAGCGAATGATTCAATGCGACTCAATACCAGTCCCACAAACAAGAAATTTACCTGGCGATTGTCAGTGAAATCAGCCCCGGAGAAACCTCGTTGGATAATTGTAGCTTTTCAGACAGATAAATCAGGGAACCAGGAGCACAACCCATCAATTTGTGATCATTGTAATCTCACTAACATGTTTGTCATGTTAAACTCTAAGAGATATCCAGAAATTGATTATGATGATACAAACTTTACACAGCAAAATTTTTCAAGGGTTTATGGGGATGCTGCAGCATTCAGAACAAAATTTTACGATGTAGAAGACTTAATCTCAAATCCAAGTATAACCCCAGCAGACTACAAGGAATTATTCCCTATGTTTGTCTTTGACATGACAAAACAAAGTGAGAAACTGAAAAACTCCATGACTGACATCCAGATAAAAGCTCAGTTCTCAGAAAACGTGGCAGAAAATACAGAAGCTTTTGCAGTTGTGATTAGCAATAAAAGTTTGATCTTCCAGAGTGATGGTAACAAGATGAGAGTAGAATAATAATTTAAAAAATTTTTTTATCATTATATATAAATGGCAACTGTAAAAATATTACACGACCAGCAATGATGGAAGCATTGAAAGACAGTACAAGATGTCTTACACAAATGAATAAAAACAAATGCTTAAAATTAGCGAAGAAAAGGGATTGTTAGAACAAGCAATAGGTCTAAGCAAAGAAAGAAAGCAGAAAAAAGGAAAACAGGCGAAGAAACAATTTTTAGTAGTATCGTTGAAGCTTCAAAAAAACTGGGAAAGTATATTTTTAAAATGCAACAATGGAAGAACATGGAATAACATAAAAATATTAATTGAATGACTTAAAAAAATAAGAGAAAATTCTTTATAAATGAAAATGATATAAAGATAATTTTATAATAGATATATAAAGAATGAATACTGATAAAAGACTTGTGATAAATCATTTTAAAAATGTATCTCTTGCTAAACTTAAAAAGTTATATGAAGATTTTGGTGAAGAAGAGGAAATAACGAGGAAAGACAAGTATATTGAAAAATTAACACCAATTTTGTTGAATAAGATTTATGACAAAAGATATGAAATGAACATAAGTTGTTTTTCAGCAAATCCAGGTGTCTCCAGACTCAAAGAGATAATTCCATGCATATGTCATGAAGAAATTATAATTCCTGAAGAAAACTTAAGAAATCTTGTAACAATTTTTTACCGTACTAGAAATCAACCACCTCAAATGGAAATTGTTAAAATTAGAAATTTATATAAATTTCTTTATGGAATAGTAACTATAATTACAATAAAAAGACATATTTACTCTATAGATGATGATTTTGACATTTGGTTTATGCTTGAGATGCATAATGATAAATTCCGTGAATTTCCATTAGTACCTGATTGGGGTATTATGTCTTTGTTTCAATATAATATTCGTTTTTGGTTTAAATATTGGTTTAGACGTTATAAGGATGAAATTGAAAATGAAAGTGGAGTAGATGAATATGAAATTGAAGTAGATGAATATCAAATTGAACATGCAATTGAAATTGCAAATGAAATTGCAAATGAAAGTGAAGATGAAGTAATTGAACAGTTTAGTGATGAAGTAAATGAAAATAAAGTAATTGAACAGTTCAGTGGCGAAGTAGATGAAGAAGCAACAGAAGTTATTTCATGAAAAGTTTGTTTAGTAAATACCCCAAAAATGATATTTACAAATTGTGGACATTCTGCATGTTTTAGCTGTTCTAATAAATTGAATAAATGTCTTATTTGTAGGAAACAAATTTCAAAAAAGATTAAAATATTTTTGTAAGTTATTTTTTTATAAATAAAAATTAGTTAAAGATGATTTGATAATATTATATAAAGAATGAATACTGATAAAAGACTTGTGATAAATCATTTAAAACGTGGACGTGTTAATCAACTTAAACAGTTATATGAAAATTTTGGTGGACAAGAAATAATGAGGAAAAAAGACTATATTGAAAAATTTACACCAATTTTGTTGAATAAGATTTATGATAGAAGACATGAAGTAATTGTGCACAGTTTTTTAACAACTCTAGAAAATCGCGAGGACTTAAAAAGAGTGATACCAAGAATATGTCATGAAGAAACTATAATTCCTGAAGAAAACTTAAGAGAGCTTATAAGAATATTTAACCGTGCTAGATATCCAACACCTCAATGGGAAATTGTTAAAATTAGAAAATTGTATAAGTTTCCTTTTAAAAAAATAAATATTTTTACAATAAAAAGATATATTTACTCTATAGATGATGAAGATAATGAAGAAAGGTATTTTGACATTTGGTTAATTCATTTTCATTTACTAAGTATTCCCTATATTGTCTGAACCAATATTTAAACCAATTATATATATTGTTATAATTCCTACTAACTACATCACTATCAGGTATTATTGGAAATTCACAGAAATCATCTGCATGAATCATTAAATGAAGATAAAATAATTGAACAGTTTAGTGATGAAGTAGATGAAGAAGCAAAAGAAGAAGTTATTTCATGTAAAGTTTGTTTAGTAAACACCCTGAAAGTGGTATTTTCCTGTGGACATTGTACGTGGATTAGTTGTGCAAATAAATTAATGATTGTCATATGTATAGGAAAAAAATTTCAAAAAAGGCTAGACTATATTTATGAAATGAAAAAATAATTGAATAATTTTTATCATAAATTAAAAACAACAATAAAAAAATAATTGAATGAATATTCCTTATAAATAAAAATTAGTTAAAGATAATTTTATAATACTATATAAAGGATGGAAAGTTTAGCAAGACAGAACAATTATTTTGAAGAAAGTGAAAAACCAGCCTTGAAAGGGTTCGTAACACTATATACAATCAAACCACCAACAGATCAAACCTTTGATCCTAAGAAATATTTGATTGCTATCAAACAAGAATCATTGGAAAAATGTAAAACTAGGACTAAGGTTAGACTTGTTTTGAAGGCGAGAATGGAACAAATTACCAAGTCTGTGATTGAAGTGAAAAATTTTCAGTCAAAAACAGAGATTATCCTCATGGCAACCAACTTGGATGAATTGTGGATAAAATGGTTGAACAAATTTTAGAAAATATTGCACTTTTTCAAATGAATGGATCTGGGTGGACATTTCACGCAATTGTGAGTCTTGATATTCACACGGTGAGGTATAGACCCTTGAGGGGAGGCACTCATGTTCCACTTCCAAAATTTCTTGCCGTAAAAGAAGCCTTAAACAACATGTATTTTCGCAGTGAAAAGAAAAATCTTGAGGACAACCAGTGCTTCAAGTGGTGTGTGGCCCGAGCTTTGAATCCTGTAAAAAAAGACTCTTCCCGAATAACAAAGACCTTACAAGAACAGGCTGAAGAACTCGTCTTTGATGGAATTGAATTTCCGGTGAGCTTGAAAGCGATCACCAAATTTGAGAAGCAAAACCCTGAAATTTCAATAATTGTTCTCGGATATAAAGACGAAGGGAAGAAGTTAAATTTCCCTCTGAGAATTTCAAATGTGGAAGATAGGAGATATGAAGTTAATCTTCTATTGCTTGAGAATAAACGTTATGTTTTAATCAAGAGTCTATCAAGACTTTTGACAAGACAAATGTCAAATCATGATGTAAAAAGGCATTTCTGTTTGAGGTGTTTGAATTCCTTCACAAAAAACAAGTGTCAGAAAAACATATTGAATATTGTAAGAATCATGACTGTGTAAAAATTAAAATGCCTGAAAGGGGTTCGATTCTCAAGTTTGAAAACTTTAAGCATTCAATGCATGTTCCGATTGTGGTTTATGCAGATTTTGAATGCCTGACAAAACCAATCGAAAGTTGCTGCAAACCGAATTCGGAACAAAGTTATACAGAACAATATCAAAAGCATGAACCCTCTGGTTTCTGCTTTTATATTGTCTGTGACCGGAAAAAAACTGGAACCGGTTTTGTATACTAAAAAATCCGCAGATGAAAATATTGGCGAAATATTTTGTAAAAATCTAAAAAACGAAATTGATAAAGTTTGGACATCGGAAGCAAAACCGATGATAATGAATGAAGAAGATAAAGCCAACTTTAAAACATCGACGAATTGCTGGATCTGCCGAAAAGATTTTACTGAGAAAAATAAAAAAGTTTGCGATCATTGTCATTTCACCGGAAAATACAGAGGCGCTGCTCATCAAAAATGCAATGCACTTTTCAGGAAGCCTGAATTTGTTCCAGTGTTTTTTCATAATTTGAGTGGTTATGATGCTCATTTGTTTGTAAAAAATCTTAACTCAATGGGTGAAGGTGATGTTGACTGTATTCCAAATACTAAAGAGAAATACATCAGTTTCTCAAAAAGTATTCAAGACGAAAAAGGAAAATTAAAATATAAACTTCGTTTTTTAGATAGTTTCAAATTTATGGCGAGCAGTCTTGATAAACTTGTAAATAATCTAAAACCTGAACAATTTGAAAACGTGAAAAAACATTTTGATGTAAACTTTGATATGTTGTTAAGAAAAGGAGTTTTTCCATATGATTGGTTTAACTCCCTTGAGAAATTAGATGAAACGCAACTCCCACCAACAGAGGCGTTTTATTCAAAATTAAATAATTCCAATATTACAGACGATGATTTTAAGCATGCCCAGAAGATGTGGGATAATTTTAAAACCAAAACTTTCCGTGAGTATCATGATCTGTATATGAAATTAGATGTTTTATTATTAACAGATGTCTTTGAAAACTTTCGAAGTGTTTGTTTGAAAAATTATGGGCTTGATCCTTGTTGGTATTTCACTGCTCCAGGATTGGCCTGGGATGCATGTTTAAAGAAAACTGATGTAAAGCTTGAATTGCTGAATGATGTTGATATGTTGTTAATGATTGAAAAAGGAATTCGTGGCGGAGTCTCTATGATTCCGAAGCGGTATGCGAAGGCTAACAACAAGTATACGAAGGATTTCAATCTGGAAGAAGAATCGAAATTTATCCACTATCTTGATGCTAACAATCTTTATGGTTGGGCTATGTCACAGACACTGCCTGTCAGTAATTTCAAGTGGATGACAGAAAGTGAACTGGAGAATTGGGAGACAGATGGAAAGGGGTGTATCCTTGAGGTTGAGTTGGAATATCCAAAAGAATTTCATAATCTCCACAACGATTACCCCCTTGCTCTGGCACGATTGATGGTGAATAAAGCAGAAAAGTTGATTGCTAATTTGTGGGATAAGAACAAGTATGTTCATCATTATCGGAATTTGAAGCAATATGAAGAATTGGGTTTGAAAATCAAAAAGATACACTGAGGAATCATTTTCACAGAAGAAGCATGGTTGAAACCCTTCATCGAGTTGAACACTCAACTTCGAACAAAAGCCACCAACGATTTTGAGAATGATTTCTTCAAGTTGATGAACAACTCAGTATTTGGAAAAACTATGGAAAATATCCGAAATCGTGTTGATGTTCGTCTCAGGACGAGTGAAAAGTCTGCGGAAAAGCTTGTTTCAAAACCGAATTATGAACGAACGACAATCTTCAGTGAAGATCGTGCTGCAGTGCACATGAAAAAAACGGAACTTGAAAAAAACGGAACTGGATAACAAGCCAGTTTATCTTGGGATGTCAATCCTCGATATCTCAAAAACTCTGATGTATGATTTTCATTATAACTACATCAAGAAAAAGTATGGATCAAAAGCAAAGTTGCTGATAACTGATACGGATTCTTTGATGTATGAAATACAAACAGAAGACTTCTTCGAAGATATCCGAGAAGACATCAAATAAAAGTTTGATACCTCCAACTTTGAAAAAGATCACTCATCTGGAATTCCGAGACTTAACAAAAAAGTCCCTGGGATGTTTAAGGACGAGGCTGGTGGGAAGATCATATCTGAATTTGTAGGTCTACGAGCCAAATCATATGCCTTTGATATGGACGGTGACGTGCATGAATTCAAAAAATGTAAAGGTGTGAAAAAATATGTTGTAAATAAAGAAATAACATTAAACGACTATAAAACCACAGCTGAGACCTATGAATATCATTCGGAGTCATAAGCATGAAGTCTTCACAGAAACTGTCAACAAAATAGCCCTTTCTGTTGACGATCACAAACGAGAAATTTGCGACAATAAAATAGAAACTTTTGCCTGCGGCTTTCGGAGGCACAAAGTGTGATTGAAAGCATTTTGCACTGAAACGAACAATTGAATAAATGCCCACAGACAGTGGTGCGTGAACTGTCCTGTCGGAAATGGCGCACGAACTGTCTGTAGCTATCTACTAATATGGGAAATGATTTGCGCATTTGTTTAAATCTCATGGTGACCAACTGCAGTGGAGAACGGCGATTTTCCAAACTTGGTACGGTAGAATGAACAAAGGAGCCGCTTGAGAAAAAAACAAGCTGAACAGCTTGATTCTAAGGAGTATAGAGCATAAACATCTATGTGAAATAGGCACTGCCAGTACCATAAGCAAATTCGCTATGGCAAAATCTAGAAAATGCATTCTTAAGCAGTAGGTTTGCTGCTTTTGACAATCGACTTCGACAGTTATACTGAGACTACACTGTCTAAGTATAGCAATGATCAAATTTGTTGATGAGTCTGGAAGCATTAATTACTGTCTCTGTACAGTACTTGTGAGCTGTACAGTAATGTAGTCGTTCTTGGTAAAAAGATACGTACACAAATTTTAGTAAAAAACATATGCAGCCTATAATGTCCACCATTTGCTGTGTAGGACCAGGTTTTTCGTACTTACGAAATTCAGTATGCCTCAGGGACGCAGGAGCAGCTGTAGGGCAGGAGGGGTAATAAAAGAGTTGAGGGCAATGGAAACTTGTAAAAAGCAAAAAAATCGTTGCCAATTATGCTTGTTTCTGTCCAGGAGCAATGTTGACCTCAAAAATAATAACAAAAATTCCAGAAAACCAGCCTGAATTTTCTGGGTGCGCGAATAGCTGCAATATATTTGTTTCAAGTTGATCCTTATAAAACCATGAAATGACCAGTGATGCTGTTATGAAAAGGCATCTCTGCCCAGCGTTGTAAGTAGGGCCGGGCTTTTCGGGTCCGGCCGGGTTCGGGCTTAAGTTTGTCAAAATGGTTCGGCCCTGCATGCAAAATTTTTTTATAACATTCAGAGTAACGAATTTTTCTTTCCTGACGTAGATTTGTTGCACTCACGGTGGTGATTTCTGTGAGTGAAGTGATTGTGATTTTTCTTCAGCTAATTCTGTTTGCAAACACAGCTGCATTCTTTTGTTCTCTGCTCGGATTAGACTCACATTCTTTTTGAAAAGCCGACAACGATTAAGGAAATTAACACGTCATGGCAGTGCGTCGAAGATATCAAACACTTACGCGATTCCTGGCTTGTCAAGAAACGATGACGTACAAACCGTTTTTTCATGCCTATATACCGCTATCCTAGACAATTTCTTTTATGCCTATAGCGCCATCATGGATAGTTTCGTGATAGTTTATCTTTTTCTTGAGAAGCATTACATTCCGCAGCATTGTCGTTGACTAACCAGCTAATTTTGTGATTGTTTGGGCCAATTTTATGGTCAAGGTGGTTGCTATTTTGGGTGTGCTAAAACCGTGTACCTGCAGCTATACCCGTAGGCCTACACTACGTTTTTTGATGCCCCGCAGTTGCACATATCTGGCCTCACTCGGATATTTGGCTTTCGGGCCTGAATAGGGCTTCAAAAATGAATGTCTGGCTTCGGCCAGGCTCAGGCTTCAAATTGAGGCCCGTTTACAACTCTGCCCCGTTGCCCTTCTTATGAAAGGACAGGGGGGCAATGCCCCCGTTATATCCCCGATTTCCGGCGTCCTTGGTATGCTTAATGGTAGTCACATGAGTGCCCGCAGAATTTATGGTTTAACGGTTGTTCACTTGTTCAAGTGTATTCTTAACTTAGGGCCCCGCGCTGTTAACATGCTACAGGTCCCGTGCTACTTTAATCCGGAACTGAGCCGAAGGAATGAATTTGTTTGTTTTTGACGCCTCTACGAGTAAAGCTGTCAAAATTGACCTTATTGCAAATTTGATCGCATCATGTGGCTGAGATTGTTCCGAAATGACGAGACATTTTATATATCTGATTCCTGAAGCTATGCAAGTCAAAATAATATTGGATCCGACGTTTTTTTATCGGGTTCTCAAAAATGTTTGGAGATAATTTTTTGTTGATCGTACATTCTTGGTCCAACGTGTGTTACAAAATAAAAAAACAATGTTTGCTCAATGGTAGATGTTTGAAAACGACGCCGACGTTTCAACTAACTTGGTAGCGGATCTTCATCAGGATAAATGACAAGTGAACAGAAAACGTTCCTGATGGTATTGTTTTTTCTCAAGCGGTTTGAAATGTTAGTGTCATTTTCAAAATCAGCATTTGCGCAAAAATAATTGTTTATTTAAATTTTCTGTTGGCTGTTTCTGCTAGCGTGTGCTGCGAAAGTCGTGGTCAAATTTTTAAAATGCCCAAAGGACATTGTCGCCAATCGAAGTTCCTTTTGCGCTGTAACTCCTGTTATATACATATTTCACTGTACTGTTAGACCCACAGTCAATTTCCGACTTTAATAAACATTTTCTGACGGCAGGGTAAGGTAATTTTGCAGGAAGGTCGAATAAAACTGCAGTACTTAAAGGACTGATCTGCTGCAACCGCAAACGTTGCGAATACAGGTTTGTTTCTTTTTGTTTGTTTCTTGGGTGACGGCAATCTATAGCAGAGCCTGAAATGTCCATCTCGTGGGAAAGACTGGACTGAACGCTTTCTGCCATGGAGAGTTGCATCGCTGTCGATCGATCACTTAACGCAGGGGTGTCAAACTCGTTTCAGTTCAGGGGGCACTTCAGGCAAGTTTAATCTCAAGCGGGCCGGACCAATGTAATCACTGTATAACACCCTGGTTATAAGCATTGACAACTTCCAACTATTTTCATAACTTTAATGCAAAAAGTTCAAGCTTATCTGAAAATGATTATTAGCACATAAAATTTTCAATTTCCCCACATAAATAAAAAATGCCTTATCACCGAGAAGACTGTCAAACTGACGATGATCAAGACCTGGGGTTCGGATGAAATTAACTGTCCGGACAACCACTTGCATGACATGATCCATTTTTGACGACTTGCAACACAATGCCTCCTTGTGCGAAATAGAGTGAAATGTCCAAAATTCACGTCCTCCACTTACAACCCGTACTTTTTCTTTAAATTTTGTCGCAACACCTGCCTTATTGCCGATCACTGATGGCGCGTTATCTGTAGTAATGCTGACAGAACGGGACCAGTCTACTCCGACCCTGTTCAGCACCCCAACGAGAGTTGAAAATACCATTGGCTGTTGTGGTATCCGTCATAGGCACCAACCCCAGGAATTCCACAGTGACAGACAAAGTCTCATCAACGCCACGAATAAATATAACTAGTTGTGCAACGTCCGAAATGTCCGTGCTTTCATCGAGTGCAACTGAAAACGTAACAAACAACTTGACTTTGTTCTTCAGTTGGCTGTTTAAATTCTCAAAAATGTTCGAAATCCTCTCTGCCACAGTGTTTCTCGTCAGGCTAATATTAGCAAAAACTTGCAGCTTCTCAGAACACACGATTTCTGCAGCCTTTAGGATGCACGTCTTCACGAACTCCCCTTCAGAGTATGGCTTTGATGCTAACGCTATATCATTAGCAGTAAGATAGCTAGCCTTCACAGCTGTTGCACTTGTATCTCGGCTACTGGTAAAAACAGGCTGCTGTTTTTTTCAAGCTTGCTATCAATTCTTTTACCTTCTCTCTCCTCGGTTGCCCTTGCAGGCCACGGTATCTTTCGACATGATGAGTCTCATAGTGGCGTCGATTGTTATATTTCTCCATCACTGAAACCTGTTGTGGACACTCCAAACATATACAAGTATCCCGTTCACCTCCGTAAAAAAATAGGAAGCGGACCAACCCTTTTGGAAAACTCTGCATTCTTTGTCAACTTTTTTCAGTTTCAATAAAGACATTTTTGGAAGCGAGGCTGCCACGGAGTAGGGAATAAAGGCTAAACTAAGCAATTTAGGGAATACAAAAGCCCAAGTCCGAGCATGGAATAGTTCTACAACTAAAAATCGGCCCTAATTACAACGCAATACAATTTCCTTGTCTCTTATTTTCACAAAAAAAACTATGAAGATGTCCTCCCCGTTTTCACTCCAGGTTGACATATTTGAAGCATGAAGTTGCTTGTGTGGGTGGTTTTAGTTAATATTTCTGTGTATTTTTTAACACTAAACCTCCGGCGATGTCGATTTCGACATTTTTAAATATTCAATGCGCTATTTTCTGCAGTTACTTCTTTTCACCGATTCTCAAATTTTACCCTGTCGAACATATTCCTGTGCAGTTTATTTTACGGTCAATAATTGGACTAGAAGTTTTACGTAGCAAATTTTAGTGGGAGTTGTACCTAGAACTCCGACGGTTTCGAAATCGACATCGCTGGAGCTAAAGGTATATTTTTTCCCGAGTTCTAGTGTTAAACTTTATCAACAGTAGTACTTTTGCATGTTCATACATACCTGTTTGAAAGTTCAAACCGGTGTGAACATGCAAAAGGAAATATGCAGAAAACGGGAAAATTTCACGTGAGAAAAACAGAGTAAAACAATGAAATGTAAGCAATTGCGTTAAGGTTTCAAGTAATTGAAATCTAGTCCCCAGTTATCGAAGTATAATTGGATAAACTTCAAGCAAACAAAGAAGTTTTTACTTTACAAAATCATCCAGCGGGCCGGATTCAACCTCGCAACGGGCCGGTTTTGGCCCGCGGGCTTTATGTTTGACATCCCCGACTTAACGTGTTCGACTAAGAGGCGGACGCTTATAGAAACCGGGAATTCTTGCTGTGTACCAAGATTGCTATTGATTGCTAGTTGCTACAAAATTGTTGACAGCCAAACTTTCTTCACGTTATGTTAAGGAGTCTGTGTCGGACACACCGGAAAGGTTGGAGTTGGACATTTTTACCTCCGACTCCGCAACCCTGAACTTAAGGACATAAATAGATGACAACATCAAGCTCATCCCAGCAGCAATCGAAGTCCTTTGACGAGGAAACTGAACTCTACTTTAATTTGCCGAAGATTTTATCCAAAGCATAAATACAACTAAGAGCAGAGATACCTCAAATCAATCAGCGACGGAAGCAGAAATCGAGTCACTACCAGACCATGATCGGAAAGTTTTAGAATCGATCACATGCGATCGGTCGCGGTTACGGCAACATGTTAAGAACCACATTTGCTGCCGCAATAGATCGCCTATAACCTGTGTTTGATGCTAACCTTCCAAAATATTTTTCAACTTGCATCAGGAAGGGTTGCCCGATGTTTGAAGAGGAAAACGTGAAAACGTTTATTTTCGCTTAGAAAGCTCGATCACCACAGAAATTAGCTCAGGTCGTGTTCACGATATTTACATGCAGCTCAACAGAATACAATGCAGAGCAATGTTGCCTAGCTGCGATGACCACATAGTCTCTATTGTATCAAGCGTTGAAGGCAGTAGATACTGAAACGTGAAGTTGCAGCTTAAATTGTTTAAAAAACACGGTGCCGTTACGAGCGCCCGGAGCCCGGCAGCCATGACGAGCCCAGTCTCTAAGTCGTGAAATTCGCTTCCGCAACGGTAAGAAAATCGAATCTAGCGTGTCCTGATGCAGAAGCGCGTCACGTTTCCGCAGACACAGCAGTGCCATTTTGTTCCGATTCCAAGGTTTTCGATTCCCGCTTGTCGTCACTTCCGGAACCGTTCTTCTCGCCCTTGTCATCTTGCTTGCTGCGTTTCCTATCGCGGTCGCGGTCCCGATCTCGGTCTCGTTTGCGGTCTTTACGGTGCGACTTGCTGCTGCTCCTGTTCGGCAAAAACGCGAAGTTTTTCAACGATGACCATTCATGCTCGTGTTTAAAGCCCAACCGCACACAAACGCTATTTCCAAGATCGCACTTTCATCTTCAATGTTGCTTTCACGCTCCAGAAAATTTTCGCGAACGTTTATAACAAGAAAAACGTTTCCACCTCAAATAATCATGCCTTGCGGCATCAAATCGTACAACGGTAAAGCACGTAACTCTTCAGGGCATGGACGTCGGCAGGGGAGACCTTGCTACCGCCTGGATTGTGAAATTTGATATTTTGCTAGTAAACTTTAACATAAAAATGTTTTTCTCTTAGTTTCGGAGTTGGTAAAATGAATTTCACCACTATTGCCCACCACCACCCCAGGAAAAAATTCTTGCGACGCTTATGTTTCATGGCGCTCGGTGCTGCTGTGCGATAATTCTGTTACTTGGCAGGTTCGGTGAAAGCTGTTGCGGTAGACCGTCCGACGTTGATCAGCGGAGCTCCTTGTGAACGTTTGTTAGAATCAGGATTTTAATTTAGAGTGCAGCCAATGGTTAGCATGTAAAAGCGCTTACCACAAGCTGACGTTTCTGTTCACCTAAACTCCAAGTAACATGTTTGCCGCTAGATGGGTGCTTCCCGAAGTATGAATCGCGAAGGGTAAAAATATGGGATGATCTAAGCCTGTGTTGTATATTTAACGTCACCACTGCTTGTCCGCGTCAGCCTGTAGCGTGTAAGTACCCACGGTACTTCAACGAGTAGATTACTGACAATGAAAATTAACTTAGCAACTTACTGCCAAAAATCATCCGTATAATCATTATTTTTTTCATACGCTGTTTGAGGCTTGGATCGCAATGTGTTCACCAAACTCAATTTGGGTCGCGCTCAAAAAAGTTTGGGAACCACTGTGCTGGATGGATAATGACCAGGTAGCATAATTCTAACATGAATTAGCTGTTAACTATGCCTCTGTATTGAAAGCGCCAAGATAAAGTTTGTGGTGTGATACAAATGCAATACACGTAGTCATGCGTGACGGACTGCTGTCAATCGCACTGATACCTGAAGCAGTAAGCAACTAACGCCATTTGTAAGCGCAGATATTGTTGACTGCTGGTCGGTTTGGTGCGCAAATTGTGTGGACACCTCAAACGTGCGCGACCCAGCGTGGATCGAAACTGATGCATGCCGATGTACTTTCAAGTCACTTCGATTAAAAACAACATAGGACTTGATTTTAAAGTTTGGCTATCCCCTGGGCTTATAATATACCGCGGCCAATGAAAACACACACAACAGAAACGAATGCATATACGACAAACGATCCCATGTGGTTGAGGCACACTGCATTTCTTTCAGTGCACCAAATACAAACTTCAAGCCTTAATGCTGGTTTTGCTGCTACGTAACTGCAAAGTAATATGAAAACGCATTGTTTTACCGCAAACCTCAAAACAAAATGTTTGGAAATTCCAAGAAACCTCAAAGGTACTGCTTAGATACTTTGCTCATCTGGCCTTACCTCGTACCTTGTAGACGCACAATCTGCATATAGTCGAAACGTATTCTATTATGGCGTGTTTCATCTCCATGTTATTGATTAAGATTGTCACGCTTTATCAGTCGCATATAATACAATACAAAAGCAATCGTTCATCACAGGAGGCGTAGACAAGAAATTATCTGCCTGACATGGTAAGTCGCTTCTTGCTGGTCATGCCGACACCGTCCATACTGAAGTTCTCGATTGCAAAAAGAAACAGGTAAGTTTGCAACTCACTTCTTGCTCGGTGAACCGGAACCAGATCTTCGTCGCGGTGAACGGGATCGAGTTTTCTTCCTCTTACGATCGCGGCTTCTGCTGCGACTTCGACGACTTCGCCTGAAAGCAAAACGTAGAAAACCTTAGAAACAACATGAAGCGTAACAAAAAGGCGGGTAGGAAGGAACGGTCTGGCGGTGCATGATTCATGTCTAGCGCATGATTGCAGGTGTTCTTGTGGGCAACAAATATAGTCTTCTATTGCGGGAAAAAGGTTTGTTTCAGACGCATTTTCAATCACAAACCCTGTAAACAGAGGAAAATCCCAGTCGAGCTGCTCGCCTGCTGGCACTCGGTTGGTTAAGCATATTTCAACAAAGTTCAGATAAAAAGTTTTGACAAAGCGGCGAACTCAGCTTCACCTGCGTGACCTCGAACGAGATCGGGACCTGCGAGATCGTCCACGTGACCTGGAACGCGAACGTCGGCGACGCGATCTATCCCGACTTTTGGAACGACGGCGACGATGTCTGGAGCGAGAACGCGAACGGCTTCGCGAACGTTTCTTTCCTGCAGCACAGCGGTACAACACATTTATGTGTGTTCTGCACAGCTCATTCTATTACTCGTGTTTTTCGATGACTCTTCACCTGATTTTGAATCTCCTTCCAAAGCTTTTGATATCAGACTTTGAGCTTCGCGGACTCTTCTCATCGCTTCATCGATTTCTCGAGCTGTTGCATCCACAGGAGTCTTTCCACCACCGGGAGGTTTTATAATGAAGTGATTGGAGTGACTTACCCTACAAAATACGCGTGTCGTGAGCGCATTATATATTTCCCCAAAACGACAGCGGCAGATTGGTAACTTCTTTTAACGACGCTGTTGCGAGCTTATCTGCCGCTAATCATCGAATACACGCGTAAGCAAACACACACGGATATAAATCACGTAGGCCTGAAACCCAAAGTTAAAATCCAATAAGTTTTTGGTTGACACAAACGCGCAACTTTCGAGACTTTACAACAGGCGTATTGTCAAAGCAAAAGAACCAGTGGCGAAGAAAAAAATAAAAAAATCGGTTTTAGGGCATTCGTTAGCGGTTAATGCGAAGAACAGCCTTTATTTGTATTGTTTTCTCATGCAGCGGATATATCTCTTAACACGGCCGAACGATTTTTGCTTGTCTGCTCAAGCATGACTGCAGGTTGTTCATGAGCAACCGAAGTTAAATAAATAAACAAAGAAAAGAAAAAAGCCAGTGGAGCCAAACTACAGCAACAAGGTTGTTCACCTTGGCTGGTGAACAACTTGTTTACGTCATGCGTTGTTTTGCTAACATTACCGCTGTACAGTAAAAGCAAGCTGTGCAGCAGGCTGGATTCCTTGTAGTGGACTTGTACAGATGGGTTTTGCTTCAGGTTGAAATACTATAGCCTATTTTGGCTAGGTAGGTTATGTGGTTTGTCTGTGTGATGATTACTGTAACAGTTTGGACGATTTTTAAAATGAGCATGCACTAACTAAGCTGAATATTGCTGACTTTGGTAGTGGTGAGCCTAGGCTCACGTGCTAAGTAGCCTAAGGCTAAAATGTGGAATGTTCACAGCAGTCGAAAAACGGACAGGCCTACTTCCTAACACGTAAGCCTGCCTAACCACAACATCGTTATCAAGACTCCTCGTAGAGTGTCAGTGTTGAGCTCTGACAGTCGGGGCTTCATGGTTTCCATTTGCGTTGAGATCACTTGAACGTGCCTTGGCGGCTGAGAGGACGTGCTATTTGTTGCTTTGCTTACTTTTTGTCGTTGTTGTTCGTTGATTTGGCTAATTGTCGAAATTTGAATGGGTTTAACGCAGTCTTCCTATGTCACGGAAGGTTTTGGGATGGTTTTACTTCCGTTGCTTCGGCTTCTTTATGACCCGTGACCAGTCGCGACCATCCATAGACCCACCGCATGGTTGTGTCAATAAATTCTTGCAGGCACGTTAGCCTACACCAGGGGTGGGTTGCAAACAAGTCGATCGCGATCGACCGGTCGAGCTCAGCTGGTCGATCGCGCCGATTTTGCATTGAATTGACAAGATAACTAAAAAGAACACTTTCAATCAATAATCCAGAAAGTACACAAAATTCTCCATCAATTGGTTGGTCACGTATATTCTTTGGTGTCTCTTGTGGTGGCTGACCATAGGCTAGCACGGCAGATGCCGCGAGGTTTTGTACAATGTTTTCCTATCATTGCGTGACAATCATGATTTAGAGGGGCAAGAGACGATTTACTTTTATTTGTGCATCACTTGCTTAGGCGATGGTACACTGTATTTGCACGGTAGGGTTGCCAGATCACTTGAAATTTTGATGACTGTGGGTCGAAAATGCTACTTATTTCTTATCAGTGAGTTCAGTTGAAAAAATTTTGTCACGAGAAATGAAATTAATCAATTCTTGTTTGTGTCCCATGCTGTCGACGTTCTAGTGCACGTGCTGCGCGTGGTTTGATGAATATGATCAACTGCCAATCTGTTCAAGTGTTCGAATGGCTTGTGGCATAGGCGACAACCACCACGGCTGGTGAACCTTCACAGTTTTGGGCTGGTTGCTAGCCTGGTGAACACCCTACCAAAACGACCACCGTACGCCACTGAAAAGAACA
>Ga0210059_1004567_pt1 | contig 22361 bp, 17 predicted proteins | sample Ectturendosymbi2_FD_188042 | JGI IMG/M metagenome (GOLD analysis project Ga0210059, IMG submission 188042) | Ecteinascidia turbinata endosymbiont from Florida, USA - Sample 2 (SPAdes) (version 2) | ecosystem: Host-associated > Tunicates > Ascidians > Unclassified | place: Key West, Florida...
ATGCGTTTTTTGAGCGCATGCGTCTGATTTCGTGACGTCACGTCCTTTTCTGATGCGTCTGGTATGGTCTGCGTTCGAGTAGGAACGTGTTTCTATATTGACGCATCAGACTCACTTTTACCATACCAGATGCATCAGCAAAGAACATGACGTCACGTAATCAGACGCATGCACTCAAAAAACGCACAGGACGCATGCCGTGTGCATCCAGTTTTACTTACATCTGTAACTTTTCCATGAACACCAATATTTCTTACTAGCTTTTGCTTCAATAGGCTGGGTCGGTGATAATGGAAAGACTTGTGCTTCTTCCTGGTTCGTATTTTTGTGATACCCTGACTTTTGGCATATGTTTGTATTTCTTGAAGAGTTATATTACAGCTGGAGGATGCTACATTTTCAGAATTTGCGTAAAAAATTTCTTCAGCATCCCGATCAAATTCCTCTTCTGCAAAGTTTAGGATGGTCCGCCACGAAACGTGACGGACAAACGTCGTCTGAAAAAACTGTATATGTTAATCAAACGGGAATATTTTCGTTTTTTCAAAACCAGCCAAAATGTTGGATGGAACAGGCTAAATATATGGAAAGAGTTGAAGCGGGCAAGTCGCATATTGGATCTGGGGTTGCAAACCACCCTCTTGAAATTTACACAGCTCTATCCGCGGCATTTATGCCAATAGCTTGAGCCCTTTCACAAAAAATACTGCGAAATAAATAACAGAATTACAAAGTATAGCAACCATGCTTTTTCTGAAGCGTCTGTATATCTAATAAGTTAGGCGGGACCATTGAGCCACTGTTCATTGAACCCCACATGTAGCGGCTCATGGGTCACTTCTTCGCCATTTTGAATCAAAATCACGTCCTCACTTAAACTCGGCCAGTCGATGCTTTTTTTCTCCTGCTAAAATGCATATTATGTTGCACTAAGTTAACCAAATAAAAGATGCCGGAAACAACAGCGTTAAAACAAGAAGTTCAAGACCCAATAATTTTACTTCAACCACCAGAAACGTTATAACCAGTGACAAAAACCTAAACGGTGTAATTGCTTGCATCCCGTTAACATGGGGAAAATAAGCATGAGGAATATCTAGTACTGATAAGTGGCGCTAAACCTGTGTAGTTTTCAAAAAATCTGGGTGGTTCAAGAGTCCCACTATGGTCACAGGGGCCGACCTCCCTTTACCGTATATACACGCTTATTAGCCGCAGCAGAAATTTCAGCCAGATATCGAGAATCAAGTGTAATTCACGAATAATCCGCAGGTCAGTTGACCTTTTCACCGGTGAAGACCCTGCGCGATCAATCAACCACAAAATATTAATTTTTGCAGGCAAATGTAATGAAAGTCAATTTTATTGTTCAAAACCTAAGAAATCTTCTTCGTCGGAAGAAGGAAGTACGTCTACAAGTACGGTAGATCGTCGTAGGTGTCGTCTTCATCTTCTTCATCTGTGTCATGGGTGTCGTCGCGAACATCTGTCCAGAGAATGTCATCTTCTGTTCCGTCAAGGCTATTACTGATAGAAAACTTTGTCCCTCTGGGTATGTCACGCGTATAAGCCGCAGGCAAAATACAGGCCATATTCCAGGTAAAAAACTGCGGCTAATAAGCGAGCATACACGGTAAGCAAATGTTCAGACAACATACGACATTAATAAATGCAATAAACGAAATTTCAGTTCCAATCTGCAAGGATTATGTGCCAGAAAAAAGAAAAATCACATTGTTTACTGAGAAGTTTGTGCAGTCAACAAACAAGTGATGTAATTAGAGGTTTGAGCTATGGGTGGAAACTTAGCTGAAAGAGGCCCACTAGCCAATACTCAGAAAATAACTTGAGAAATTATGGTGAATACGAACGTGGATGGCTATACTTAAATCCTAAAATTTCAACGGAAAATATTCCCCAAAATGCAAAAAAACAACAACCTACAGGAAACCAAACGAATATTAAAATGTAAGCTAGTTGGTGCCCAGTTTTTACATTTCGTTTGCCAGGGGGCAATTCGTCAGTTATGCCACTGCAACAAATACGTTAAATATTGATAAAGAAAAATATTCAATGTTTAAAATGTTTGTTACAGTTGATAGCATCAACGCTTCGAATCTTTTGTCAGTCAAACGACATCTACCAAGCTTGAACATTCGTCCAGCAACCTTGCAAACTCGTTTGTTAGTAATTTCAAAATTTCTGACTATTTGTTTCAAAGTACGGGTTACGATGTTTTCAGCTGTGGCGACCTTTGGATCGTCTGCAAGCGCAGCATATTATTTTGTAGCTTTTTATTTGAAATGAACAGTGATGCCAGTGTAGCTGCATATCGGTCCATTGTAACAAAAGTCAACTAAACTTCACTAGTTTCTTTTGAGTTTTGTTACCAGTAGTAATCTCCCGGTTAAGTTCGCAAAAAACATTCAAAAAATCTGGATTCAACTTTTTCACTAATTTATTGGTATTTGCAGTGAGTCAGAGTCAAACATGACAACACAACTTGTCATCAAAAAACTTAAACAAGCAACAGTATGGTGCTAAAGCTCACGATTTAAACAAGTCAGGAATGGTCAGCTGATGCATGTTTATGCTCTCTTTTGCCTTTTGCTTTCAAGATTACCTGCCTTTAAGGTATAACTTATCTTCCATCTCTGTAAACCTCCCGAGAGACGCTCTAAATCAGTGGTTTTCAACCTTTTTCATGCAGTGACCCATTTTGCAACCCAATTTAACGTAACGACCCCCTTCCGAAAATTTGCAGTCAGGCATATGAAATGCAGTTGTGTTTGCACAATAAAAAATCACAATGACGAAAAAATAATATACAATATCACTGTGTTGAACAAAGACTCCTTTATTAAATCGATGCAAATGGCAACATCATTAAGAGAGATCCGAGAGACCCGTGACGTATACAAATCACTCCACACCACAACTCATTGAAAACTAGAATAACTCCCAAGTTAGTTACAGCAATCACACATCTAATTTACGAATACATTCATACATCACAAAGTTATTCGTGCATTGCCAAACGCAACAGTACTGTAACGGTCATCATCACACTTAAAACAATTTTGAATGACAAATAGGCTGTCATTTCTGCCAGGTGATCCAATTATTTTGGCTACGTTAAAAAGCGGTTCTATATGCGATACATAAAATCTAGACGTAATCATGAATATTTTTATCAGAAGCTCTCGTGACCCCCACAAAAATGGCAAACGACCCCCAGGTCGAAAACCACTGCTCTAAAAAATTTTTTTTCGTCTCTTCAGACATCAGAGCAGAACGTGTATGAATAACTTCTCGTTTCGCCCAGGCTTTTCTAATAGTAGCCTCACTAACTTCGTACTTCCGTGCGATGCTTCGTTTGCTTGGTGGATTTGTCTGGCTCAACTTAGAGATTACTTCCAACCTGTGACTCATTCAAACGCTTGGCTTTACCTGACATTATATGCAGGGGCGTAACAAGGGGGCGCAATTTCCCGGGCGCCAAATGGCTGCGGGGTGCGCGGAAAAGTCCCAACAATGTCACAGGTACTTCCTTTAATACAGTACATTTGCTTCCGAAAAACCTGTTTCGAACATTGGGGCGGCAAACTTACTTCTTGCCCCGGGCGCTATCTAACCTCGTCACGCCCATGACTGTATGTGAATAGTATAAGTAAACACTGCGTGTTGCTAAAGAGATTAGTTAGCTTCAGTCAATGCAACAATCAGTCTCGAAACTTCAGCCCTAATGATCAGCAATTAAGCGTCTTCATTTTTGCTGATACATATACAGGCCTCCTATATTACGTAATAATACGCTTTTTATGTAGAGCATTAAGCACAATTGCCAAGTTCGGACATACTGCTCACATTCAAGTTGCGAACTTAACTGGGAGATTACTGTATTCGTAAATGATCTCTGTTCACATGCTAGTTATCAGCGTTGTGGAAAGGTGCTTTCGACTTGGGTTTAAATTTCCTTACTCCTGTGAAAAAAAGTTAATTTATATAAACTACTGCACGAATTATATACATAACCTACTCCAGTATCTACATTCATAGGTTCACTTTGAAAAGATATAAATAAAACATCGAAATGTACCGCCATCTCTTCTGCTACCGAAATGTCAACCCATTTTTAAGAAAAGCTCTTCATTTTTGTTGCTACGTCTCACTACGTTACTTCTGGCGGCCAACAGGAAGGCTAGTTGGAACAGAATTCGCGACAAACGCTGTGTTTGCCGCTAGACCAACTGGATTTAAAGCACACAACGGCAAATGGCTTCCCCTGAAACTTAGCAAATGAGGAAACCCAGCCACCATAACTGCGGTTCATCGCACAGTGCATGATCTATAATGAAGATTTCCAGGTTTAATCGCGAAATTAACCGTCGATTACGATTACATGTGATTTTTCGTCAGTTCAATCGATTACGATTACATCGTGGTCTTATACAATCAAGCAGTTGTCCCGGGCATCACCAGACTTCTGCACGCCCCGTCGCTGATCGGCTTTGAACGTTTTTTATTTTTGTTTGTTTCTGCTTCATGAACGTTTTAATGCAGTAAACAAGGAGATAACTGCACTGCACTAAAAAATTCGATCATGCACACCACAAACTGTCACCTGGATTGTCTAGACCAGGGATCTCCAAACCATGGCCCGCGAAGCCAGTTCATCTTGGAGCAATATTTTGTCAATTAATAGACATACTTACGGAAAATTTGTAGAATATAACACATCACGAAACAGTCACATTACGTAAATTGTCCGGCCCTCGGACAAAAAAGGTAGGAGACCCTAGTCTACACAATACCGCAGCAGGTTGGGACACACTCTTACCAACATATCATTTTTCTGTTCTGTTGCAGATTTAATCATTCCTATTCACACGGCATCCTTAGTGGGTTTCGTTTTCCCTGAACTGTAACTTCAGGTCTCCAGCAGACTTTATCAAATATACAGGAAGGACTAATCTAGGGATATGTGGAGACAAGTGTCGAACTCCAATGAGTTTTCGCTTTATTGTCATAAGGCACTTTCGAATGCTGCCTCTGCGCTTGGGCACTGGAACATGTTTTTGTGCCAACACGGATGCCAAGCGCAGTTTTTGTTGAATTCAGACACAGGCAAGTTTCGTCAGATGATAACATCTTGTTTTCGAAATTGACATCACACCACCCACATACCAAAGTACATGAACAAGATCATCGCATGTTACAGCACCACTTTTAACTTGAAGAATACTTTGGCGCAGTAGCGTGGAACCTGCCTTATTGAAAAGAAAAACTTTAACAGTCACTGGTCATGATGTATTGACCAATCTGTCTGGTGTGCGGGGTAAAATATTCTCGAGTTTCTCAGAATATATTCTGAAAACGTTGTGGAAGACCAAAATATTACAAATTATCGTCCATAAGTGGGTGTCAAGGCAACGCAACCACTATTCCTAAAAATTTAGGCACACCAACTCGGCATTAACGAATGGTGCTCACTCATACAATCCTCGATAAAAAATGTGTAGTTTCATTGTTTCACGAAAGTGATCAAGACGCACAGCAAGGGAAAACAAAATTTGTGCAAGCTGGGAAGTTTACGCAGAGCCAAACGTAAACAACATTGGGTTTGCAAGCAGTCATTTCTTTGCGTTCTAAATTTCCGCTGTGCTAATGTGTTCACACCTAATACATAAATGCAAGCGAGCTATTGCTACGATGGAGAGGAAAACGTCACTGACCAACCACCACTTGAAAAGGCGCTTGACGGCTCGGATCCCTCAATATGATCAATCGTACAAATACTACGCAAAAGACTCGACGACCGAACTAATAATTGAAAGACTTAAGTCAAGCTCTTCTTCTGTGATGCACAACGGCGGGGCAAGGCGAATGATGTGGTCGTGAGTGGGTTTGCACAGAATACCGTGATCTCGAAGTCGAAGACACATCTTCCAAGCGTTGAATGCTGCGAAAGAAGCATTTTCTTTACATCTGAACGAGAATAAACAAAATTTGCAGGAAAAGCAGTGAGTATTTTTGTTGTGAAATATATTCCATTGTACGTTTATTCACACCGGAGAATACATGTTAAAATACAAAGAAACTGGTTGTTGCAGTGTGTTGATTCCAGTTTCCTGTCAGTAACGTCAACATCGTTTATGACCCGCACTCCTCAGTGACTGCTTGGCAACACGATCATTCACATTTAAGTTTAAAAAGGTGTGATTCCAACAGAGCCAACTCAGTGCAGTCGCATACTATAACACTTGACACGTCTTGCACAAACCGAACACAAATATGAATTTCAGTAAAGTAAATCTCTCTAAGCAGTGCCTGGCCCAGGATTGCAATTAAGAAATGGCCGGAGCCCAGACTTTGTTCACTTTTTTCCACTTAATGTTTGGCATTTGTAAGTTCTTAACACTTTGAACGTACAAAATCAGGTAGTGTGCTACAGAAAAACAATTATACGCATACTCTATTGGTTTTAACGCAAAGTACAAGCAGTGTTAATCAGTTTTTATCGTTGTATGTGCGAGAAACGGACTACGTTTTTGAAAATAAGGAATTTGTTACTTTTTAAATGTCGCGAGTGGTGGTCAGCGGACGCTCATCAGCGCAGACTTTCCGCCGGGGGCTAAGCGGCAGCACTGCACGTGAAGGTTTCTCTTGCATCCCCACATTACCATTGAAAACGATACGTCTTGACAGGGCGCAAGTACCGCTTTTCTGCAGTATCACCCGACTGGAATTGAGCTCCGCCTATTACGTTTACCGGCGCCCGCGTTCTGCTCACCATACCACTTTGCCGGTTTTTGCACTGCTTATCAAGCTTTGAAGGTTCACTTCACGAAGCGTCACAATTCCTAATTGAGCATCACTGGTTGTACTCCACAGAGGTTAACGTCTGCCACACCGTGACAGAAAGTGAACTACAACACTTCTGTTACTCGAATACAGTTGCGAAAAAATCAGTTTCAAAATTTTGTGACATAGCTTTGGCTACGTCAAAATCGTGGGTTTATGCACTCGATTTGTTTACGATGTGGTCGAACCACACACTCAATAAAAACCTGACAAACAAACACTATTTCAGCAGAACCCTTTACTCAAAAGATGTTAACAATGTAATTCTCTCTCTCACAGTTGCGTCGCTCACAGAAAAAATTAGAAATCCACTTTCATATATTGACTGTGAAAGAGGTACAGCAATATGCAGCACTGTTTACCACAGTGGAACGCCCTTGAATGTCACGATTACATGGTATCTCAATTTATTGTTGAAAACGACGTTTTTTGCTGCACGAATATGACATGAAGTTCGTTTGATATCTGCAAGTTTACCGAAATAATGACAACTCAGCAACTTACTTTACTGCAATAAACCAACTTCTGCAGTCAGCATCTACTCTGCAAAAACTCACAGTCAGTATCTTTGACAAGAATGGCATTGAGCAATCCCTTTCCACGGACTTCTCCAACAACTGTAGTTGGCAAGGATGACAGAACATTTCGAGTTTTGACTCCAAGCTTCGCAGCATTTTCAATAAGATTTTCTTCCTGAAGAACCTAAAAAATGACTCACAGATATGTAAAGCTGAACTTATTTCTGAACGATGACGTGTAACGTGGAATAGAAGTAACATCATAATCTCTGTGCTTGCACTGTCACAGAAAATAAGCAAAAAACTAGTTCGATTTCTAACAAGACAAGTATTTCGTATGAAAAACAAAAGCATGGATTAACTAAGTGCACCTTGAGAGCAGCAATCGCGACTTTGCAACCAAGAGGGTTTCCTCCAAACGTTGAGCCATGCTGCCCGGGCTTTATCGTAAGTATAATTTCATCATTGCCGAGCACCGCTGAGACGGGATAAACCCCTCCAGCTAAAGCTTTCCCTTTGGTAGCAAAACAACGATGTTAGTATATTGATACAGTTTGGAATTATACTGTCGGACACACGTCGGAAACCAGCTTCTTAAGCTTGCATTCGCATAATGCTCAAGCAGCTGGTAAATGACTGATATTTAGTCTCAACAGAACTGCCTTTCGACGGAAATTACATGCGTGAGCGGCAGGTGCGTAGTACGAGGTTAGATGGCGTCCGGGGCAAAGAAACAATTGTGGCGCCCCCACGTTCGAACCTGAGGTCTTTCGGAAGCAAATGTACTGTACTGAATAAAGTACTTGCGACACTGTTGGGACTATTCAGAGCCCGGAGCATTGTGCCCCCTTTACCCCATTTGGTACGACCGTAGTAAAATTACATGCGCGAGCAGCAAATCTATATCAGGCTGGTGTTTCGCTGCTGAGCGTCCCAGTGTTATCAATATCTTTGTATCATATTCCACCTTTCCTTTTTTCTTTCATATAGACTTCTGACCAAGTCGCAACCAATGACACAAATTGGCGGCATTCGTGCTCTGCGCATAGCGGCTTCACACAAACAGCAAACTACTCAACAAGTGTCTCGTGAGGCACGCTTTTTCCCCAACCACAACTGCCTTTCGCTTCCGGGCCGCAGACGAAACGAGGTGGAAGAAAAGACCCATGAGTTACACTGTATAAAATTTGGAATACTTGCTTCAAGCATTTTTTGTATGTCAAGCGTCCCTTGTGTCCTCATAGGTTGCACTGCTGGCAAATTGTATCTGGTAATTCTACAAAATCTGAATGTGAGGGAATCCGTTTTTGAATTCAGCGATAGCAAACTGTTCTAAGCAAATAGGTAACTTCCACCTTACCCAAAACAAGTAAATCAGGTTTCACAGTTTCGTGATCGCACGCCAGCAATTTTCCAGTTCGTCCGAGACCAGTCTGCACCTTGAAAGAACTATTAAAATTGATACTATGGCTCTTTACATTAGTTCAAAGGCGCCAAATCAAGAAGAACGAGATCCTGCAAAACATCTTTACAGTCCTGCCGACCCTTCCAGAATTAACATAAAGCTTATCAACAACCTTTAACGATTATCTTTCTGTTTCGGAGACGCTAGGGCTTCGATAAACAATATTTTAATCAGGCTCTAATGGGGGCTAAACAAAAATCAGGTTATCAAAATGTTGGCCAGTTTTTAACCTGTTTTTATGTTTTAGGTTAGTAGAGCCTGATTAAAGTATCGTTTAACCTTTAACGATGTAGCAATTACCTCGTCAGCAATCCATAAGACATTGTGTCTTGAACACAATTCTCTCACTTTCGAAAGATAACCGTCACTGGGAACGCGCACACCTGCTTCGCCTTGTACTGGTTCTACCATAAAGGCAGCGGTAGCTGGATTTTGCAATTCTTTCTGCAAAAACACCGTTAATTACTATCACAAACCCAATAACAACCAACAAAAGTCAAATCGAATTTAAGAAAACTTAAAGGCGACAGACGCTCAAAAGTATCATGCCGCACACTGGTCAATTATTTCCAACATGAGAAATTTTAATAATCAATCCAAAACACGCAAAATGTGTCAAACAAATATATTTCAGATTCACATGCAACTTCCTAGTTTGAGATGAATGCAAACCATGGGTATATAAAATCTTTGCGAAGATACATGAACTGTGTGGAAGTGCAAGAAGCAAAACAAAGGAGCTTTAATTTCGTTTCGTTGAACTTGTGATTACTTTAACATCAATGCGAGATTGGGTTTTCGTAGTTTCATGACGTGCAACGTTCAAAATAAAACACAAAGTTAAGGTAATGCACCAATGCGCAATACGCAGAATGTTCCTGATTGTCGTCATAAGAGCCTGACTTAATATTTTCGGCTCTGAGAAAACTAAACATAAACATAGGTTTCTGTAATGCCTTCAATATTATTAGACTTCTATCTCACAATATATGTGCAAACGTACGATTATAGTGCTTGGATTAATCTACAGAACTTCAGCTAATCACTGGAACTGTGGAACGCAGGCTTGTCCGTGGGAATGGGATTACTGTGGGATTTGTTAACATGGGATGGTAGCGTCGACCTCAAATTTGTCCCATGTCCCATCTTAAGTAATTTTAACATCGTATAGAAGGAATTTTCTGAAGTTGATTACCATTATTATATGCTCACAGCACAGTAAGTATTAGATGTAAAGCTCGTGTCAGAGCGCAGTGACGTGAGGCCCCTGAAAAATAGGTTGTTGGGCCCTTCTTTAGGTGAAAACCAAAATATAAGTCACTCAGTTTTCATTGGTCTACTTCACAGCATAGTCGTAGCCAGGGGGTAGCCATGCCCCACAATTTTTGGAACATATATTCATTTTGTGCTTTCAGAGGCAGTATCCCATACAAAAGTGTTATTCGCCTAAAAATCAAACATTTTGCTCACCCTCAAAATTTTTGGGATGGCTACGCTACTGCTTCACAGCCATAAATTGTTGGGTCTGGGATCCATTACGCATTGCTCTTTATACATATGTGTATTTCGTAGGCTACACACACATATGATATAATCAAATTCGTAGAGGGTTCCCACACATTAAAAAAAACATTTTCTATACTTTTTCAATACCTTTTCAATACTAAATGAAAAAACTTAATAATACCAAAATTTTATTCATGAACCACAACGCAAAAAGCATCTGCAAAACTGTCATCAGCGGTAAAGAAAAAATTTGAATAAACAAGTTGATGGATTTGGAATTTCCATACTTTTTCAATTCTTTATATACATTTTGGATAAACTCAATACTTTTTCAAGGTCCTGAAAACTGATTTCACAATTCAATACTTTTTCAATACTTCCAATACCGCGTGGGAACCCTGTTCGTATCACTGCAGTAGTTTCGTAACAATTCCATGGAATGGGATAGGTCAGTCGCAAATTGCTACGGGATAGAATAGGGCAGAAAATATATTCCATGGAAAACCTGGTGAAACGTTTTAACATGGAAATGTTCATCACTTTTTGACGCAGTTACGCGCTGTGCTGTCTGGCGTGCACGTTTTGATGGCGCCGTACTTAACTGTCGTTTAGCAAACCCTATACAAACAAAGCGATTTTACTGCATGTGAAGAGATTGTTCAAAACCAAAAGAGATTTACAAGTGTAGGAAGAGGTAACGGAGGGCTTATCATTCAGCTGGCTATTTCGAAACGACTGCTGAGGTTTGACGGATTGATACATGTTTCTACAACACTGCTTTAACAAAAATACTGCAGTCCGGAAGCGAAATAAAAATACCTCTAGGGAAGAAAGGTCATCATAAGGGATAATCACAAATCCAGGCATATATGGGCCGAAACCACCAAAACAGTCTGGATCAGTGGAAGAGGACAAAGCGGCAAACGAACGACCCCAAAAATTTCCTTCCGCGAAGACGATTCTTGCCTGGTTTTTTGGCACACCCTTCACTTCATACGCCCAACGTCTAGCCAATTTGCAAGCCGTTTCGCAGGCTTCAACACCTGTCATCGAAAATATTTACAAAATTAGCGATCGTGATTCTTGGATTGGGCAAGTTAATCCACGGTACACTCTTCCTGAGTGGTGGACGACGGTCATGACCAGATTTGTAAAGGGGACTTATTTTTAAGCCCGAACCCAACCCCGATATTTATTTTTGAAGCCCGATTTAGGCCAGAGAGCCAAATGCACCAAGCGAGTCATGTGATATGCACAAATGCGCGGTATAGGTGGCGTAGCAGAGTAAACATGACTAAATAATTTACAATTAATCATTTTATTGAAGATTTAAACAACTCGATTGTTTCAACAGTAATTGGCGACAAGTGTGTCCATCGCTTCGAAAACGTTTTGTATACTGGCCCGAAACATTTTTGACAAACTTCAGCCCGAACCAGGCCGGACCCGAAAAGCCCGGCCCAACTTAAAACTTTTGATTATGACACTTCCGGCGCTGACACGTGTAAAAAAGACCTACAGGCTACATGTCATGCGCTGGCTTCAATTTTTGCAAAGTAAACGCTTGCAATCGTCCACCGCAACAGCTCATTGGTTCTGCATTGTAAAATGGACGCAAATTTTTTCAAACTGAAGCACTTTGTTCCATTGTTACAAATAGCTTTTTGATCCAAGAAAAGCATTTTTACATTAGTTCTTATTAATGATGAAACGCCTGACTACAAATATCAATGCACCTAACACGCAGATCAACAGGCTCAGAGACCTCCTGAAGACAAGAATGGCAATTTTTCCATTCGCTGAGCGGCACAGAAGCTGGTGTGCTCTTGAGTCACGCTTCAATGCAATAGACTCAAATCCATTTGATTGATTTTCTTGTGAGCTAGTGGGCCGACAATTAAATAGAAATTAAAATCATTCCATTTGAATAAGATTTCAGGACTGATGATACGTAGAGTTACGTGAAATCGATTTCCTATTATAAAAATTTGTTGATTGAGCAGACTGCAGCGCCTTCGTGGAAAATATTTACTTACTTGTAGGGTGTAAATATTAAATATCACACTTGAATAGAAAAAGTTTTGATAAAAGCTCAGCTGTTTCTAATTGCTGTACTTGAAGAAACAAAGCACAAAGTTATGTTAAAAGAAACTAGTTAAAATAAAAAGTTAAAGGTGTTAGGTGGCTATCCCCTACACATTAAAAAAAATAATAAAAATCAAAGTAATCTGATTAAATCAAAAAAATCTGATTAAAAAAAACATGATTTTTATCAACCCTGTTCAAAATGCGTTGGCAACTAATACAATTTCAACAACTGTCACCAGTGATTCAAATCCATTACATTTCTTGGGACTCGTGCCAAGTGCATACCAATACCATGCATTTTGCATACAATTACAACAGTACCAGCTTTAATTACGGTAGATCACCGTACGGTAGATCACCGATAGCGACAGGCAGGCTCACACTTAGTTCTTAACAACTGGTTTAACTTTAATCGTTGCAGTGATAGCAGAACACTTGCCTGAATTCATGGGTAGAACTTTGTCATAGACAAACAACTTTGTTAGAAACTCTTCGAATTCTCCCAAAACATCGGAATAGAAAGCTCGTGATGTTAGCGTCAGTTTCGATGCTTGGTCCTGCTCAACATACACAGTACACACAGAATGCATTAACATCTGGCAAATACATTAACGCATTACTCAAGATGTAACCCAAGTTTTGTCAAATGTATAGGGCTTAACCATTAAAACAATTTCTAGACCATTTAACTTGTCAGGAAATACTGAACTATAGCTCATTCATTAATTTTGGTGCACGCTTTTCTTCCACGGAGGGTTACGTGGGCAGCAGCCCTAGGAGTACTCGAAATACCTCATGATCAAGCGCAATCTTAGATAGTTCTGCTGGATCCACACCAAGACAGCACCAAGCTAGGTCAGAGATGTATCTACTCCACTTGGTCCTTGGACAACCACTGGGTCACAATCCGTGGGTGTAGCCAGCAAGATGTGCATTGCCCATCTTTCATGCCCAGGGCATTCTGAACACATAGTTGAACCATGTAGCTGGGATCTCCCGATTCAGAGAAGTGGGTTGTCACCATTGTTGTTGTAAAAAAAACTGACCCAAAAAACCCACCCGGATTTTTTTTTAAAAGCCTACTTAACAAAAACTATAAAACTAGAGATCGACCGATATGGCTTTTTTGAGGCCGATACCGATATATTGGCCATTCATGGGACGATACCGATATTTCCAAAATTTTTAAATCTTGTTTTCTGCTTCATTATCAAAAATTGTATGCCTTACCTTTTTTTCAAAACCTTAAAAATCAGGATTTATAAGCTAGAATTTTTTAATTGCAGCAATTTCAATACTTGATTAGCCTAACTTGTTAGCATAGTATACACTGTTTAGAATGAATAAACACAGTGCCATGAATAAAAAAAGAATGTTAAAATAACAAAGCAATAAGAATAGAACATTGAATGTAGAGAACTGCCTACGGCGTTTAAACCCGAAAAAGCAAAAACAGTGCTTGAAAGTTGAAAGATGCTGAACAATAAAAAGGAAGGAAGTACAAAATGGAGCATCAAGTTAAGGAGGTTAAAATAGTACAACACTGTATTCAATTAACCATTGTTAAAAATGAAAATAGTTCCATAACAGCAGTAACTTTTTTGGTCTTTGATAGTATGTTTGTTAATAGTTACTGTACTACATAAATCTTGCAAAATTTTGTTTTTCTATATATTTCACAAGTCAACCTTTCAGACTCTTCTGCAACTCAGTGAGTTTTCAATTTGAAAAGTCAATCTAAGTCGTAAACAACCAAATTAGGAATTTTGATGTAATGTAACATCAACTAACTGCATGTCCTTAAAGAAAAACTAGTTCCATTAGTTACTGCAACTGAAGTACTGGCATTGGTATGAAATTAAATACATCAACTGATTTGTCAATTCTCAGTAGTTCCATATCAATAGTTTAAGATTGTCACGCAGAAAGCAAAGTTTATCTGCATTTTCACCAACAGCCTACAGTGAGTTAACCGGTCATCTACAACCTAGCCTAAACAAAAGCAGCACTAGGCTATAACCGATTACCGCCCCTCCGCCAGAAGTAAATTTCATAAGAACAAGTCGCCATAACAATAGCTAAGGTGCACATGTGCGCATTACGTATCCGATGATTGTGCAATAATGCCGCGGTAGTTCTGATCCAATTACAAATAATGCGCTTTTAACTTGCGTAAGTTGCGTTGTTGCAAACACTGCTTTCGTTAGTCGTGTTTAACAAACGGACAACAGCAATTGTGACGCAACAATGGACACTGGCCACCGCGCTGCTATCCGACCGAACGACAAATCATCTTTTCAATGTATTTGTGAAATGTTGGAGTACCGCTTCCGTAGCTTGTGTGCCACATCCGCAAGCGCTGGTTTCACGTTTGCAACAGCTTGGATTGTGAGATCACAATTATCAACATGCCTCGTGGAAAATGTCGATTAAGTTAATCCACGAACACGATGTTTTAGCTTGCGTACAGTATAAACCCGCGCTTATAGCCTAATACATGAATTTAAGAAAAGTAGAATCGTTTTAAGATGTTACTTGCAACTGCTTCATAGCGACAGTTGTCGTCACCAATGAATAACGATTGCATTTGTAATCATATTCATAACGGCATAAATGTTGCTTAACATAACGCAATTCATTTTTCATGCAAGCTTTTCAAAATTAATCTGCGCTAAACTAGGCATCGATTGGACTTCTGCACCGGTCTTCGTGCTGCGAAAACTTCTGGAAGTACAACGGGAGTTTATTCGTACACAACACCTGCACGTGGTGGCTTCAAGCATTGCGAAACTTCCCGATGACGCTTTTGTTTCGGTTGTGACGGCCGACGCACGCTTCATGGTTAATCTTGTCTGTTTTTTATGAAACCGCACCTCCTAGCGTTGTTGCAAGATAACTGTCCCGACTTGCTTCGTTGTGCTTTCTTGCGCAAGTGTTCTAGATGCGTGAGGAATATAACAGCGTTTTGTCAACTCCTATTGAGGCCTATAATATCGCCGTTTTGGCCGATACCGATATATCGGTAAAACCCAAATATCGGCCGATATATCGGTCGATCTCTATATAAAACCCACCAAAAAACCCACTCCTTACTTTCCCTTTGAAAAATCTACTAAGTAAAAAATAAAATAGTCAGGACACTTGTACAGTTATCTGTAAGTCAGGACACTTGTACAGTTATCTCAATCAAACAAAACGAACAGCAACGAAATATAAATGACTTCAAACAGTTTGAGTAAATTCAAATGGTTATCTTCTTCAGCTCTGCACAATCGATATATATTAACCAATTTTTCTGCCTTCTTTACATCTAAACTTTTTCTAATTTTGGAACATACCAAATCATATATTGAAAAAATACATTCTATAGATGCTGAACTAGCAGGGCATGCACGTAAACTTATGTGAAACTGCAGAGTTTGTGTGGGAGTGGTTTTTCTCTGTTTGGTGGGCACATCCTTTCTAAGCCTTACCATTTAGGAGTGAACTGACCGACAACACATAGCAAAATCAAAGATGGGGCACATTTTTTTACCCTTAATTTTGAATGCCATAATAGGTATAACAAGTTATTATTGTGTAATTCTGAAAATAGTGATATTGCATGATGGAATAAAAACAATTCAGAATGGGGTTTTTCTGTTTTCGTCAAAAAAGAACAAAATCTTGTTTCTTTTTAAAAAAAAACAAAAAAAATTTTTTTAAGCCCCAAAAAACCAGGTAGGTTGTTTTTCTTGAAAAAAAACAGGTTTTTCTCAACCCTGGTTGTCACACAGGGTCTTACAAATTTCACAGCTGCGTGCACTTTGTCACGAAGGGTTGCAGTGTAAACTCTTCGCAAAAATCCCATCTCTGCCACTTGTACTTGTGATAGTATGCTTTTAGCTATTACCAAAGATTCATGGCCACCGAGGATGAAAAAGACCAATTTAAAAACTGACAGCTTTGCGGTGTTTGAAAGCTCCTGTTTTATGACCACAGAGTGATTAAGCACATCCATGTGTCAATCTCCCTTTTCTGCTTTCTGTCATTCATGTATAGCACCCTATGGTACTGAAACTTCTCCACTTGCTGCAATGCAATGCAACCTACACTAGCTTGGGTTTCTAAAACACATAAAATACCTTGGTCATTGTCAACATGGATAGAAATTTTTGAGGAAAATATCTTGACAGCCAGTTACAGGTGGCGATCAACACTGTACTCCTATGACACTCTTCAAAGCTTTAGTCGAGTGACCTGGCTGCATGCTTTTTCAAGTTTGAAAAAACTAATAATGTTACCTTTGACACACTTCCAAGGTTTTCTGAAAATTTGTTAGAAAATTAAGTTTTGTCTGTGGTACTATGGTCAGGAAAAAAACATACTAGGTATCCTCAAGCTTTGGTTCAATTATTTCATGGAATCTTTTTCAGGGCAGTTAGTGCACACTTTTCCAGGAAGGCTAAGGAGAAAAAAAATATGCTGGTAGTTGGTGGATTATGAGGATAAGCAACCCAGTTTTCTCTTCTTTTAGTGCTCTTCCACAGTGCTGGGATACTTGTACTTGGAACACATGAATTAACTGAAAAATTCCTTCTCTGGTCAGGGCTTTGAGCATTTCAGGTCAAATTTCATCACAACTTGCAGCCTTCATTGTTTGATTTTGACAGCTTGCAAGACTTAAATTGCAGTTCGGTTACAATTTTTTTTGTCAAATGCACCCCATGATCCATGGATCTGATGGTATGAGAGTGACTAGGTTCTGAAAGATCTTTGAAATACACTTGCCATCTGCCAATGACATCATCATCATTGCTGGATAAGACACTGTTTTGGTCTTTAATGGATCTGGCAATGGTAGATCTATTGCTGTGGAGATGGATTGCTAAAACACATCGTTGGCTTTATTTAGAATATAGTTTATCTCCAAAATTCTCCCAAGATTGAATTTGGATTTGTTCAGCACTTGTTATGCACAGTTTCACGCCTCAACATATTGGAAATACAAGAGGTTCAGCTCTGTTCTTAAGCCAGACATTGCAAGCTACTTTGTTTGCTTCAATAGTCTGTTTCACCTCCTGGTTCCATCAAGGAGCAACTTTTTGCCATCTGTTGCCATACTGAGATGTTTCTGTCCACATACCCAAGCAGCTGATGAAACTAAATCTGTTTTGAACAGCCACTACACCTCTTCTCAGACAGCTCTTGGAACAAGGACAATACACTCTAAAGGTCTTTTTCTTACATCCTGTCCACCACCATCTGCACCCTTTTTTGACACAAATATTCAACATGGACTGCAATAAGTCAGCTGAAACAATGCAGAAATCAATCAGCAACCACTGACCCAACGAATTTCTGCACTAGGTACATTTGTGCAAATCTCTGTGATGGAAGTTTTCATGATGCAATGTGTATTTTTGCAGTGTGAGTCTTTTGTTGTCATTTATGTTTGCATCACCATGTTCACCAATAACGCTCTCCCATACCCCAGCTTTGTTTCTGTTGAAGTCTCTCACAAACATTTTGGATTCATCAGGGCATCATAAGTTTCATCCATTAATTAAGGGTGCTGTTAATCTGAGTTTGGTGCGTATACCTGTATCAAGCCCTGGGAACAGTTTATCATTTCAATTTCATCATGCACTCTTCCTTCCAGCGGATTCTTTCATTAACAGAGCCTGCCAGTTCAGATCTTATGGGTAACCCCATCCCAACCAGTTAGGGCACAACACTGGAGTGGAAGAGTTTCCATCCATTGGCCAGCTGCACAGTGATAGAGCCCTGCCCTTAGTCACAGACACCATAGGTATCGAGGCACATCACTTGGCTTTTTCAATCAGTTTGTCCTCTTTCCCTGCAAATGAAGTATTGTTCTGGTTTTCATTCAATACCTTATGGCAAAATAAAAGTGGAATTTATGTGTAGCTTTCAAGCCTCTCAGAGCAGAAGCACATTTTGCAGTTTCTATTCCCTCCCCAGATGTCTAATAGATGCAATGTGCGGTCTACATCTGGATGAATCATGGTGGAAACCAACAAAAATTTTTCTGACGGATCCCCCTGCTTGCAGCCCAAATGCGATCCTTGGTCATGTATGTGATGGCCGATGTATGTTGGCATTGATAGTTTATGTGAATCTCATAGTAGGATCTGCCCAAAATATACTGTTAGACAAACTATTCATGCAATTCACACAGCAAATTTGGGGTACCAGGGGCAATGTGCAGGCAAAGTTTTTTTGGAGAGGCCGTACATTGAGTCTACTGGATACACAACTTTTAAGCAACCACTACAGCTCAAAAGGATAAGTTATGTTTGTTCCCTTCTGCCTCGTACACACTCCCCATGTTACATTTTTTTAAATATTGAAAATAGTAATCTGAAAAGCATAAAAGTTTTCTTTAAATTTAACAAATATTCAAAAACACTTCTTACAACAAAAACTCACAGTTAGTGCTTGTATGATTCTTGGGTGACAATGGCCTTGGTTGACAGAACTATACGCACTTAAATAATCAAAGTATTGGTTTCCTTCTACATCCCACACAAAAGACCCTTTCCCACGACATATTGCAACTGGAAGAGGCTTGTAGTTATGAGCTCCATATCTTGCTTCTCTCTGTAAAACTTGGTGTTTTCAATTCGAACAAAGTGCATGTCCAAGTTATAAAAGTAGTGTGAGGAAACAGCTATTTGATGCAAATAGCTGGTATAATATTCATATAAATTAACTTACTTTTGACAAAAGCAAACATAGCGATTACAGTGATGGTGCAAGCAACTAAACTGAACAGCATGGGCAACTGGAACACATTGACAAATTTCTAGAGCACAGTAATTCCATACGCCATAATCAAGGAAATGCCCTACCAAGACATGCAACAGATCCAGGCAATAGCAACAATAAATCCAGGTACAATTACAAAATGCATACATGAACATAATCACCTAAATCTCCCCAGCACGCAAAACAATGCAGTGTCACTACTAGGTTGTCCAATCACCAAATCAATTAGGAGGTCTACGTTCTTGATTTGAACAACATAGGCTATGTTGTTGTAATAGCAGAGCAGAAGCTGTGCAAATTGGACTAGTGGCACTGCACACCTTAGAGGGAACGCTGCACACAGTGCACCACACTTGCAAAAGAATAAACTAGAGCTTATTTCTTTAGCATGCACAGCTAATATGCACAGTATTGTTTTGCGGTACAAACAACATCTTGTTTACTGGCCATACATGCATATATTTAAAATTTAATCTTGACTAATTACTTTGTCTGAGACTCACAGTCCACATGAGAGGCAGAAAGTAGAAAAAACACAAAAATACTTCATCACGACAGATCACATGCCATTTGTTGGTACACACAGGTAATACTAAGCAGAACAAACACTGAAACAATGTATCACCAACTGCCGGAAGCACTCTGTAGAGAATAGCAAAGTTCTGTCTTCAAAGTTTTAACAAACTGATATCTCAAACTAAGGTAACAAGCAAGGAAACATGTGTTACCAGTACTCCAGAAAATATGAAACAACACGAACAGACACATCAGCTACTTGCATACAACACAAAAGCAATTAGAGCAAAACTAACCACTGCGGTATATCCATAAACTGCAGAAATTTCATTACACGCTCATCATATAGAAGCATTGTAAAATGGGAAAAATGACTTGTAAAAGCATCAAACATTTGAAATAAGGGGCTAAAAGATTACATGAAAATGACAAATGTACAAATGCATATAAATTGCTTCATTCAAAACATCAAATGTCATGAAATGTGTAACTTGACGCTGATAAACACATTTTGGGATGTGATGCCTAAGTACGATCATTTGGTACAAGATATTGTGAATTCATTTCACAGTTGGCAGGCATAATTGGGTATACACTAGGCATTACACTGAGTACCTTTTAATGCAATTGAGTTCTGCAAAACGGTGTAGTTGCAAGCCTGCTTGCAACATTGTATAGTGATTTGTATAGTTAAGTATGTATAAACACTGGAGTCAATATTTCTGATGTACTTTACTTGCACCAGAAGGGAATTGATATAAGAGAGACTTTGAGTATGTACAGTACATACCTCAAAAATTGATTTTGATGTTTCTTCTTTCTCGACAGGTTTAGTAGCACCAAGTTTTGTAGAAGTTGGTCGAACAATCTTACGAACAGTAGCAAATGATTGCCATTTGGAACAATTTAAAGTTGAGGAACGTGAAATGCAAGACAGCATAGTTTAGCTTAAGGTCTACAAGAACAAGTCCAAATAAAAATCAAAAGAATTTCACATCTTTTTTAGTCTTCCACACCAAAAATATAAAATTGTGAATTTATAAAAATGAATAAACCATAGTTCTGAACGTCATATTAAACAGAGCTACAGAGTATTAAATAATTTGCATTTAGATTGTCACAAGTGTTTTGTAGCATCCGCCAGTCAATAGTCTGTATTGTAGGCAACATGGCTACCTTCACAGTGAATGATGGCAAGTCACTGCTAACACAGCAGATTTCAATGGGTGATTGTTATTTCAATTGCACTGTACAAAGTAAGAGCTTTCTCCACAAATTGTTTGAGACGTTTTGTCATGGCTGGGCAGAAACAGCTAAATAAAATGTATTCACCCAATTTTCCAGTGAATTTACATTTGTCCCAAGGATTTTGCCTGCCTATTTTCTAGCATGGTTAGGAAAATAACTTCCATTGCTTTCACCACATGAGTTTTTACATCGTAGTTAGGACATTGCTTTCACTTCACCAGCCCTTTTCAGCGAACTTTACTTGATCTTGCCTTTGGCTTCGTAAACCACAATTTGTTTTTGCTAGGTTTTACTTTAAGATAAGCGCATGGCCACATAATTCTGTGATTAGTTATAGTTTTACAACAGTAGTATGGATCTGTGTCTACTTTTCTAACCAAGCATTGGGGTGGTATCAAACAGACCTGCTTAATTTTTGGTACAACGTATGTGTTAACAACAATTTATAAACGAGGTAATGGTATCTGGACTATTGCCAACTAGGACAACCACTATCTAGGACAGGGGTTTCCAAACTGGGGTACATGTACCTCTAGGGGTACATTTGCCAATCTGAAGGGGTAAATTTAAGGTTAGCAATAGCAGGGAAAAAGTATGTTTATATATTTTTCGTTTCAATGATTTGTACATATATCAATGAATATTATTTTCTAAATTCAATATACGCTTATTGCTACATATATTTTTGTTATTTTCTTCCTGAAACCTTTTTGTCATAAAGTACTATAGGGGTACATGCTCATCTATCGCAATGCTGAAGTGGTACATGGCCAGAGAAAGTTTGGGAATCCCTGATCTAGGATAACTGTCAACCAGGAAAATTGCTATCTGGAAAATTGCCAGAAAAAACTTTAAAAACTTTTTTTTGGCATCCACCCCAATTGGCCAAGCAATGTAGAGGGTCAAAACACAGATAGCAAGAAAATAATTAGTTTAAGCAAAATTTTAACTGCATATTTAAAAGCCCAACCTAGAAAACATGGGAATAGACACCAATTTCATTAGGATTGGACCAGCACATTTAGTGATACTCATTCTTATGTTGTTCATCAATGTGAATGTCATCTGGTGGTAAAAATACAACAACAGTGATAAATCAAAAACCGCTCAATCAATTTTCGCGAAATTGATGTCATTTTTCCTAAAAATTTGTAGTTGGTAAACATATGTGAAAAGAAACAAAAACATAAACCATGTGGTCCCAAATTTCAGATATTTGGAGTGAATCATAATAAGACCCTTTATTTATTGCCGAACTTTTTTCTAAACACCACACGTAGAGTTGGACTTGATGAGTGGCTTGACCACAACATGTCAGTCATGTCACATTACTCAGCTTTTTAAAGTCGAGCCATTTGATTCAAAGCGCACTCTCTCCAACATGG
>Ga0210059_1004568_pt1 | contig 22361 bp, 13 predicted proteins | sample Ectturendosymbi2_FD_188042 | JGI IMG/M metagenome (GOLD analysis project Ga0210059, IMG submission 188042) | Ecteinascidia turbinata endosymbiont from Florida, USA - Sample 2 (SPAdes) (version 2) | ecosystem: Host-associated > Tunicates > Ascidians > Unclassified | place: Key West, Florida...
CTTTTCTCTCAACACAGCTTGCTTACTCCCACCGCAGCGTTCAAAGCGAACTCGTGGCAGGTTTAAATGCGTACCCCAGAGACTTACTGCCCGCACATGGCTTTCTATTTTTCTCTACCGTTGTTAGTCATTTCACCAAAAGTTAGTTTTTAGTTGGAGAAATTTTTCAGCCATTAGCATCAACTAGTTAGATGTTTCAGTCATTTATTTATTTGAGTAAACGTCTTTTCAATTTTTGAGTAAACACTTATTTCATGAGCCACAGTTTTTTTTGTCGCCACTAGTATTCTTGACGTCAGTCAGTTTGTTAAGATGTTATGATTTATGAGCTTGTGTTACGAAATTTTGATTGTAGTCTTGAGTTTGTTTTTTCTCTGCTGTTACTTCAGCCTTTCAACTTTTCACCCGTAAGCTTTGCTTGCATTTTCAGGACTGAGGATGCGTAATTTTACGTGAAATCGATTTCCTATTAAAAATTTGCTGATCGATTCCTTGCTTACACCCATCGTGGAAAGTACATACTCGGTCGAGGGTAGTAGTACTTTGAGAAACACACAATACTTTCTCAAATAGGCACACGTTGTGGACTAAGAACAATCCAGAAACATTAGTCTGCTAGTCTAGTTTAAAATAGACATTTTTCTCAGAAGTTTTGCAAAATGTAAAGGTATTTTCGATGTTTTAGCTTGTGCTCTTGATCAATACTGTGTTTCTGAAGCACATTTAAAACTCCAAATGTCTGCAAGTGCAATTTACTAAAGCGCTGGTCGTATTGTTTAGTGTTTGTTTTGTTTGTTTTAAAAAAGTTTGATTTTTTGAAGATTGTTTTGATTTTACATGTGTACCTGCGCTTTCACCTACATGCAAGATTTTTAAATATGTAAGCATTTGTTTCAAATGCCCAAGATCAAGCAAATGTCGCGGAATTACAAAAGATTGTCATTTTCGGAACTCTGAAGTTGCAAGTTTGCTTTGGAACATTTTGCAGCCCTCATAATTTTTCTGAAATATTTTCCTGCCAGTGGGGTACATAAAATGCTTTTCCCACCTCGTGTAGACTTGTTGGGAAAAAGGATACCACATTGCTGGCGTATTTAAATTTTCTTTAACTGAACCATAGACTCTGCCATTGGTTTCGTTTTTTCATCTTATATCCGTTTTCTACTTTTTGTCATTTTCCCTCAATCTGTAAAAACAAATCACCTCATATTTGCATAATCTCTGATATGCAATTGCGCACGCGCCATGCACCGAACAAATAACCACCTGAAGCAATTGCGAATTTTCGCTCTTGACTTCCTCTTTTCCAGAGCTGAGGTTGGCTATTTCTTCTTCTAGCGCTTTTTGCCCTTGGCATACGTCCAACAGCTGTTGCTCCTTTTGTTGCAGCTGATCGTGTAAAGATTGTGAAACTGCACGTTCGCGTTGAACTGCGTAACAGAAACGATGACGTTTATAAACAAAAATTTCGTTCAAATGTTTCATATATGTCTAGCTGCCAGAGTGATGGATTCAAACGTACGTCTATGAAAACAGTAGCTCTAAGAGCCTTGTTAACAATAAGCGTACAGCAATGCACAACGGTTACCGCAACATCTTGTGGATTACTGTACTATCAGTTTTGCACAGCCTCTCATCGGCTGACACCTCTCCTTGGCCCCAGTATATTTTATTGCAGCTGCTGTTTTTGATTCAGCGTATTACAATGTTCGCAGGGAGCTTAAGCGCATCATCAGATGCAACGGGGTAAAAAACATGAAAGTAACTTTTTTCAAGTTTTTTCAGCTTTTTTTCAAGTAGAAACTAGTTTTTTAGCTTTCTTCAAGAAACAGATAGTTGGCAGTTGTTTTTTCGATAAAAACGAACAATCTTCGCTAAACTGCAACAATATTGTACGTCAAGGCGTTTGTGTGGCGTGTTCAGCATCCTCGGGAAAAAACGCAGAGCGAATTGGAAGCTCGCATTGCAGAGCATCACATCTCTACCTCAAAGCAATTGCAAGATAACCCAGGTGATGGGGTTGGCATCCACAGTCCCGATATCACTGGTAGTTATCGCAAATGGCGTCGGCTGCAGATTTTTGAATCTTTGTCTATGGAAGTACACAACCAAAGCTTACTGGAAACGTTTACTTAACATCTCTTAGAGATTTTCAACCCGTGGTGCAATTTTACTTTCACTGTAACATAAACATGTGCAGAGCTTCAAACAGGTTTTCCGGGGTCACGTGATTGGTTAATACTTCTACCTCACACTCGTCAAAGTTTTACATTTTAACTGTGTTGCATTGCCTTTCTCCCAACTGCGTTTGCCCCTAAAAAGTGTGTGGCAGGTTTGACACTTGGTACTCACTGTAGTGGCGATACTAATGTTCAGCTGGCCAACGTTGCAACACCGATTTCAGCTGCTTTAGCGGTTATTTGTTTGCTTTGGCCTTTGTATATGTTACAACGTTTCAGAGGTATTTTCGTCATACTACCGCAATGTTTTGCTTTTGTTGCTTCAAGTGGCCGCAAGATAAAAGCTCGAAGTCCTTTTTGACCAAATCGATAAACTGGGCAAAAACTTTTTTTCATACTCGATTTTGCAGAAATGGTTCATGTTAAACGAAATAAACTTTTGCGTTCATAGGTGTAGGAGCAGGCAAATTTTTCGGGGTGGGCAGGATTTTTGCCCGAATTTCCCAAAACTTGCCCGAAAAGTTTTTGTGTGACCTTTGCCTACAAATTTTCTCCCACCACAAAGATCATGAAGACCTTTTTCTGATGTGACCTCCAAAAAAAGTTCTCCATGTGTTTTTCTGCAAACGTTGGTCATCATTGTTTGAAGTCAAACAACGTTGGGTCCCATTTTTTCCCGGTGTCAAGCGAAATTTCTGACTTCACGCCATGTACCCATGCACAGAGTACTCTGTAATACGCTATGACTAACTATTTTTGTGTTCTTATGTTATTCGATTACCCTTGTGATATGGACCATGAATCTGACTCAAAATAAAAAATTTATATAACTATAAAGTGGCGGGTCGGAATGGTGCTATCTTGTCTATCAATTGAAATATGTAACACATAAAATGTTACGAAGTCAAGCTAATCATTGCTGCGATCCACTTTGCTTAACAAGTCGCTCAAATTTCTTTAACGACCAACCGTCAATCGCATGTGGACAAAATAAGTCTTCACTGCCAAACAACCAGTTTCGCTGTTATCCTGCAAAGTTATCACCAGCCAAGTGAACACCCGCACAAGACAACCTCACCAACTGCGCACATAGAAATGGTAAAATAAGCAAATGGTTTTCAAAAGTACTAAGAACTTCTCCTAGCAGATGCATGAACACTCCACAGTGCTGACAAAAGATAAATTCACGTGCTTCAACCTTATCAAGACTTTCAATAAAGGCCTAACCTGGACGTTATAAAAAATTAATAAAAAACATTCACATTCACGAAATCTCTGATCGCCATAACTGTCATCCATTTCATAAAACTTTTTTCCTGCAAATGGCTGTTTTTCAGCCGACCCACATATCGGCCGTAACAGCTCGAACTGAGGTTCGTCACTGTTTCAAAATTACTCGAAAATCAATAATAGTGTGCTGCGTCTGACTTAGACGGCAGGGTAACAAAGCACGGGATAGCACGAACCTTCTTCGCGAATGTTTATTTCGCGTTCTTCATTGATTTGCCTCTCCATTTCTTCGTACAGCTGTTTCACTTCGTCTTCGTGAGACGTTGCTTTCCTTCACAAACAAATTGACTCAAGTGTCGTAAACGTCATACCAGCGTGCTACAACGTTTAGTTCTAAAGCATAAAGAGACACGAAAACAAGATTCAGATGAAAGTGGTGCACCAGTTGATTAACCAGCACAGAAAGGAGATTTCAGCAACACAGGATCTTGTGAAGATTTGCCAATAATTAACTGAATAAATGCAGACCTTTGGAAATCGCTGCTGGTGCTGCGTTACTCACCCTCTTGATACTTTTTGCTTCGGCCGCTTTGGGCGAAAGTTCATGGTTTTACGGCGAGTGGCACAGAAACGCGAAGTTCGTAGTAAAAATTTAACTTTAATGTTGTACTTAGGTCGGCAATAACATGTTTTATTTTCGTGCAAATATCATTTAGATGCCCAAATGTCGGTTACCTTTCTAGTTCGTAAAGATCACTTGTTCAACGATTAAAATCCTTACCATGATGATTTTTTACCCAATACCGAAAAATACAGCCCATATTATCGATATGCACAATGCGATACACTCCATTTGCAAAAGACTGGGCTGGATCATTCAAATAAAGGTTAATCAACCTCTAGTGCACACCCAGTGGTGGGTTTAAGAGGAAGCGAGCGAGGCACTTGCCTCAGCCCCCCTTTTCAGGGTTCCTCCCTCGAAGTGTTTCGCACGTAAATTTTCCTCATTTTTGGTGAAAAACTTATTATCCACTCATATAATATATTCCGAAGCAGATCGAAAGTAAGCACTCTGCTTTCAAAAGGGGCCCCGAGTCCCAGACAGCAACTGCAATATGTATGTATACTACGCTTTTAAACGTGCCCCCAATAGCAACTGCAATGTGTAAAAACTCAGTTTTCAAAGAGGCCCCCAACAGCAATTGTAATGTGTAAGTTTTCTGCTTTCAAAGAGCCCCCAGCAGCAACTGCAGTGTGTAAGTACTCTGCTTTCACAGGTCCCCACCAGCATCTCTAATGTGTAAATAAGGAAAAGCTTTTCAAATCAACTTCAGTATCTTAAAAAACCTGTGGGTTAAAATTTGTTCCAAAAAGTTCTTAAATGACCTTGTCAAGTGAAAGCAAAAATTTGTACCAAATCATAATTTTTTTCGCTGTCTGAGAATGAAGCTTCTCCTGATATAGTGTGAACAACTGTGAAAAAGGCGCCTCGGCTTTAAGAGCGTATGTAGTGCATATGAAATCTCAAACAAAAGGTCTTATCATGGTTGACTGAGTATGATGGCGTCGTCAGAGGCCTCCCTTTTCAGCCTCTCCTCGCCCCCCCCAACCCTAAGTCCACCACTGTGCACACCGCACATTCGTTGAAAGCGTTTGCTGCAATACTGCCCAAAGGTGTTTATCCAAACCTTGGAGAGGCGTGACAGAACTAAAAAAATCGGAAACGTTATATAATTTAGCCAAAACATCCTTGAACAGCTTTTACTGCGTGCGCTCCTGCCGTAGCAAACTAAAAGAGATATAAATTATGAAAAACCTGTCATTAACCGTTGTAAGCCACCGCACAGGAAGATGTGCAGATATTTGATCCTTGAATCAAGGTGCAAAATAACACAAACAGTGTCAAGTTGCGCCGAAGCCGCAAAGACGACGACCATTTGATTATAAATAAAAAACCTTTGTCGACTGACAGTTTCTCTTTCTTATATACCAGTAACTAGTCACCACAATGGTGACAAACAAGCGAATTAATCGGGAAATTTTGTTTGTACGAATTCGTTTCCGTGACAGTGCCAGCTTTTCTTCGCTGTAATCGCAAATTAACATATTGCGATTTGCATATATTTCCTATGTCTATAGTTTTTCAGTTATTCAATTCCACCTCTTATTAGGTAAAGAATTTATTTAACACCACCTCTTACTTTGTAAAGAGGTTTCACAATCATCAGTAATCGATACTAAATAAAGACACATGAATTATCTTTGCTCCAACTGCTGCAGGTCAAATTAAATGTTGTTTTCTTGCGACGGTGGCAATCTCAGCGGTTATTAAAGTAAGTAATTTCAAGATAGATAGGCCTGGAAGCTTATAAAGTCAGCAAATTGCGGGTTTCACTTGAAGAAAACATGTAATAGTACCTCCAATGCACATGTTGCCAACAAGCCCGATTTGTTGTTGTACACTAAGTGATTCTAAAGTTTCTAAATCTGCAATATTTTCCAATATCCTGCAAAGTGTGATGTGAGAATGTCGTATTTTAAAGTGCAATAAGGATGCACGATGTTATTATATAACTTGGCTATATAATGTAGAATCTTAAAACTCTATGGCTTTAAAAGTGATGTCGCGGAAGAAAGAAGCGCCACTTCAAAACCATTTTGCAAATTCTTCAGCGTGTTCACCTGTTTTTGCGAAATTCTATACCCGTACCATGTGCGTTTAGAAAATGCAAGTCACTCTCATTTTATCTTACCAGGTGTTATTAACTTCACGTACCATTTAACGCCAACTACGCATGCGCTTTGCTTCTTTCGTAACAGATGTGGTGTATTATTACAAATATAAGCCTATGTGATCCAGTGATTGTGTCTTTATGTTTCTTATTCACACTACGATATAGGTTCCGTTCATGTTGACGCGTGAGTTGCAACCAGATATCAGATAGACGAGCCCTTGGTACCATTATCAGTTCACAAGCGGATGTTTGCTCATTCTCCTCTCAAATGTGTTTAATACAGTAAGTTCGAAAAGAATTATCTTTTGGCACATTCGCACACCCAGTTTCACAATCATCATTGATGTATAAAGACGTACAACCAACCCATTGCTGGTCCAAGAAAGCTGCTATCTGTTTGTAATGCTGCATTGCTCTGCGAAGTGGCAACTTTTGCTGTTGTTTTTCAGTTTTGACACTCAGTAACACGTGTGTCTTATAGGAGAGGCACGCGGCTCACTCCAACATACAACCAACAAAAACGTATTGAAATGATTTCGTTACCGTTGTCAGCAAGACTATGGTTTGCAAAAGTGTTTTGCAGACGCAGCTTGATCTTGCTTTTATTTTCACCGACTACTTAATAATCTTTCATCGAAAGCCAGAATGGCTAAGAAAGAGTTATAACATGAAAAAGTACTCTGCTGCGCCGTTACACAACGCTTCTTGGACATATTGCCTATTGAAGCGAGATGGACATGCAGTAAAACCGCTTCGAAAAATGGGGCATTCAAATGAAACAAACGAACGAATACTACTGTTCCGGTCCAAGGATGAGGTTTAGGTGTATGTTTATGCAGTAGGCGTTAAAAGCTCTATGAGCTTCTTTCACTCCTCAAATAAAGTTTTCTCATTCGGGACTTTTCCACCGCTCGTCTTTCTACTGCAGCTGCGCTGCTGGGCGCTTACCTTCCTCTTTCGAACAGTCAGGTGAAAAACCAGATCGCTTAAGAAACTACAACGCAACAACCAATTACATTGTTGTTTCTTGTGCAATCTCTAATCTTCCAAGTTTCACTCTATTCGAAAAACCACTCCGTCGGCAAATTTCTGGCCCTGTTTTAGATGCTTGGTGAAATTTGGGTGTAGGCACTATCGACAAAGCTGGCGTGTTGATCATGCGCGGTAGGGCGAGCGCAAACTACGATCACCTTGAACAGAACCAGCGCAAGAATAAAGCGTGCGGGATCTCGAATTGACAGCCCAGAGAGCGATTCCGTAGTAATGTTGAACACCTCCGTTTACACTAGATTGGATGTTCCCTTTGCGCTTCATTCAACTTTATCGATTCATGCAAATATCGCCTGTCCAGTGAGGCATGACCACCAAATTCCCTTAAGTTCATGAAAAAAGAATCGAAATTTGTATTTACTATCATTTTTTGTATGTTTCTATCAGTGAACGAATTTTGTGTTACTTGCAACTGAATCGCAATGGCTTAAACCAGCTATGTACAGCCGAAATGCCTTGCTGGGCCAAAATTGATGTCACTATTTTCGTGAGGGCCGCACATTGTATGACTCACTTTCATTTCAGTAAACCAAAGTTTAGTTTAAAGCTACTGGAAGCATTCGAATATTAACTGCAATGATAACAACTGCATGGTAGGCTACTTTTGATCAATTTCAAACTGCGATGCCATATAGGCAGTTTAGTACTATTGGAACAACAAGGGTATTTAAAAATCAGTTTAGTACAGAGGAACACATGAGTAGAAGTCAGAAAACTAGAAATCAGTTTTGCACCGAGATGTCAATGGACACCTGGAAATCTACCAGTGCATAGTACATGATAAACGGGCACTAAAGACCATTGCATTGAAAATGTAAAGTTTAAGATTATCAAAATAAAGACAGATTGTTATTGCATTGTAGCCTACACACAATAATGAAAAACTTACGGGGTCCCAAAAAAACTTCTAATAGGCCGCGAATTGGACATAGCTGACTTAAACAAACAGTGAAGAAAAGGCTTTAAAGCGTGTTACTTTATCTGCGCTACTTCTCGTCAAAGCATTCGTCAGAGCACACTATCGAAAATAACTTTCTTGACTCAAATCGACATATTCTGACAAAGATGGAATGTTGTGCACTTACTCCTTTAGCAGTCTCTCCAACGCCGATTTTTCATTTTTCGCCGTGTTGAGTTCATGCACAACAAGTTGAATAAAATCTTCAACGGTTGACGACAGATCGTTTCCCTCTTGTATCCGGCGGCAAATATCGAAAATCTCTTGTTCGTTGCCTCTGTCAAAACAGCTGCTTAAAGATGTGTAACATTTCCAATTTTGTCCGCCAGGCAATGCAATATCTAGCTAGATACACACCTTTCAATAAAATGCGTCGTTGGACTGAATGGAAAAATAGAAGATCGCCGTAATTTTTCCGCAAACCGTTCTAATCGCCATGTATGTATGTCAATGAGTGCGTTTACTTCAAACATTAAAATGACTCTGTCTTACAAGACAAACTTAGCGATTATGAAAGTTTGGGCCCAAACCCTGAAAATGGTTGCTATCAATTATTATCACAATTGCTGTAGCCACTATGCATGTCAGTAACAAGCATTCGACATCGGAAAAGGTTTTCCTGGCGTAAGAATAGCTCGAACAACACGCTCAAACTAACTCGTCCAGAGTGTAGCTCGACAGCATTCGGTGAATCATGGAGCGGAGTTGCGCGTCGGAATGACCTTGTTCCATTTCGTTCTGATCGCTCTTGTCATGCCCGTCAACAACGTCGCTAGCCTCTGCAGCAACGACGTCTTGCTGTTGAGTATCTGTCTTTTCATCTGCTTCTAAATGCAGTCCAAAAAATCCACCTGCGTGGCCGTAAATAAGCTTGAAAACGTCTTGCGGTTTCTTAGAGATTTTCACTTTTTCATGGCTTCGTGATCTTTTGATACTTTTGCACAAACTTTAAGTTGGATTACAGTATCAATCATTTAATCAGAGCCAAGGTGAAAGTTGGTGAAAGTTTTGCATCTGTTGCAAACGAAAAATGTATTCGGAAGCAAAATGAAGAGAATGTATTTAACAAGACGGAATGGAAAAAACATCTACATCGAGGTATTGAGATTCAAACGATAAGGCAAACGTTTGATATCAATAAGAGTCATAAGAATCGTGACACATTTTCATCATCGTCTTCATCACTTCTTTCCTGAAAGATTACCTACAATACGATCGCTTTGGCCAGAGAGTGGACACGCCATTTTTCAACGCCGTCTAAATTAATAAGCAACGAGTAGTGTAAACCTCTCAAATCCGTTGTACAGTTCACAACCTTCCTTGTTTTACTCCAACTTACTCGTAAAGAACGTGAACTCAAGCCTTCCCCCACGGTGTTCCTACAACACCTACAGTATATCCAACTTACAAGCTATGTTAACCAACTATAAAAAATATTATTTTTCTTGGTTGATTTTCGCAATAGTACCGCCGAAAGAACAAAAATACCCTCAAAACAGCAAGCAGTTCTTTCCATGTGCGGCTTATGTGATAATTTTGGAAAACATTCAGCAATGGTAGAAAACACCGATGTGTTGTCTACGTCGTAGGGAACGATAGCTTTTAACCAAAAAATAAGCTTTCGAAATTAGGACAATTTTGTGATTATGCACAGGTTGTACTCTACCCAACATGTTGGACAGTTTGTGAACAAGTTTTTTTCAACGTGATGAAATGGCCACCAATCGGAGCCTAAAAATTTTGACAATCCAGAATCTAAGCACCAAGCCGTTTTGCTTAATCATTACGTATACACTTTAGTCGATCGTTCAGTTAGCAATAGAAAATCTCATGAGCAAGCACATCATGATAATCTTGACCAGGTCTACTCCTATAATCAATGCTTCAATTTATTACAAGGCAATGTACACTAACCATCTGGAAAACGCAAGACACATGTGCAATTAACAAAGTATGATACTTTACTGCAATACATCCGGTAATAACCTTCGCTGCACCAAAAAAAACAACTAGTGACACAAAAGTTGGAGATAGAGCATGAGTCCAGCGCACAATAATGGTAATCGACATTGCAATGGTGGTACCAGACACGCGGAAAAAAAGTAGAAGTTCACGGACCAGGGGACCCCAAACTTTCTTGTCAGAGGGCCACATAAGTTATTACACAACAGTTCGAAGGCTGGACATTACGCGTAATGTGATTGTTTCCGGTTATGTTACATCCTACCATATCAACAAGCTTTTCGTAAATATGTTACTTTTTCATTATTGGCAAAATGTCTTCGCGGGCCGGATTTGGCCCACAGGTCGCAGTTTGGAGATCCTGAATTAGTCGAAGTTCAGGGAAAAAAATACATCATAGGTGCTTGAAACAATACTCATTTTATAATGAGACTTCTCCGTTAAGTTTGCTTTCCAGATGGTGTCGATCTTTAAAAGTCTGTCAATGACAGACTAATTTTCTGAATTACCTAAGCTTCTTCCGAAGCATTAGAAAGTTTACCGGCTTCCTAAAATGCTTCTTCATGAATTCTGAGATGCATCAAACGGCAAATGAGATTTTATTGCAAATTAGATTGCTTTACAGTTCTAGACAGCGGCGGATCGAGTCTTGCATGGCGTTTGGTGCGGCGGGTCAGCAGAAAAAGGGAGCACCAGCACGAACATGTTTAAGTTTTTCCTACATGTATGTGTAACACTGCATCTGAGATACAAGACCTTCCACAACTATCGACATCACACCTTCGCTTCAAACGCTTTGAAAATAGGATTATTTTATACTGATGAGTTTCACGGGCTGTTTCAGTTTACGATCGCTAAAAACGATCGGAATTTAAATTCTTCGAAAAGCTGTTGAAGCAAAATAAACTGCCGTGTTCGTTATTCTACGCTCTGGTCGCCAGCACGTATTCGTTTTGTCGCTTTTGCCACTCAGAAGCAAAGACGCAGCCAGGGGGGGCTGAAGGGGCTCAAGCCTCCACCCCCTTAGCAATCAGAATATTGATGTTTATTTTCTTAGTTTTTCACCAACATTGTAAGTCGAGATCGGGTTCATTGCAGAATGTTATTTGGCAGAAACACAAGCAGAACAGTCGCCAGGAAGTCGTCAATAGGGGGATTTACGTTTGTGTGGGGGGGCTTTACGTTCGGGGGCTTGACATTCAATTTTGACAAATTTCACTAATTTATTGTTTCATATTTCAATTTGTGTGGGCTTCGCGCACCCAAGCACCCCCGCGGCGACGGGATTGACCACTAGGCAGCAACACATTTGTTATCAAACCAAGCAGCTATTGAATTTTCGAGATTTGAGAAATATTGAGCAGCTTTCTTCATTCCTGCGTGGTTTGTACTACCATATATAACAAGAACTGGGTGTTACCGTGCTCTGCCAGCGTGGAAACAAGCTTGGCATTTGAACTACCAACAGTGTCGATTGATGCGTAGTTTATACGTCACAAACCTGGGACCTTCCTAATGTGCACACGTGGATGATATACATCAGTGTTACCACTTCTGATGCTTTGAGAGAATTTTCTGATGTCTGATGATTTGGCAGCAAATCTGATGTTGACTGAGCTGATGTTTTTTCCCCAATTTTATATCCTTTCAGGATGAAAATAGTTAGATTCATAATTTTTAAGTTTCTTTCATCAATTTCTCACTCTTATGTGTGTTTGGTAATTATTCCAAACTGAAGAAGCTCTCCTCCTAGCATTGGGAATAACATAACACGTTACGCATTTAACCGATTTTTCCATTTAATGATGATACTTCGCTCGGTTTCGAATTCAACGTGGGTTATCGCACTTTGCTAGGTATTGGTGCAGAACTGTCGCCAGAAAGTCTTCAATACGGGTGCTTTACGTTTGTGTAGGGGGCTTCACATTCTAAAATTTGACAAAAACTCCGCTGATTTGAAGTGTTTCATACTTCAGTTTTGGGGGGCTTGGAGCTTTGTTTGGGGGGCTAAGCCCACCAAAGACCCCAGTGGCGACGGGAGTGTATTGATAATGCTTATATTAAACTGTATTGTAAAAATCTGATGTTGAAAAAAGGCAACAATCTGATGTTAACGAGACTGACTCCAGTGGCAAGACTGTCTGATATGCAGTGCGAGGTATGAGTGACCGCTAGCTGCAGGCTGGATTAATTGGCTATGCTCTTTAGTCAGCGAGAAGTGTTGAGTGAAGTCGGACAAGTTTGTGGTGAAATTAAAAAGACATTCATCTTCGTATGGAACAGATCAGGGTGAAGAGCCTCAAAAAGTTTTTATTGACCGGTGTCAGAACGGTAGGCCTACCTGTGTCCACCGGTAGAAGAGCAGCCACAGGCGTCTGGTGCAACTGGTTGCGACGATGTTTCGGCGAACCCCCCAAGCATGCATGAGATCATAGCCGTACGGGAAGGCATTTTACTGGGAGGAAAGAATTTGCCCTGAAACTAACTTTTTTAGTCTAATCCGAAGGGGGCCTGAAACCTCTTGTAAATCTGCTCTATATAGTTGAGTTCGTTTATAACGGCTTCGTCTGTAACGTCAATTCGCCTATAACATTACATTTTGTTCGGTCCCGGTGGCATCTTTTACATGCGTTTCAATTTGCTTATAACGTCAATTCGGCAATAACGTTCATGCTGCAATCCCCTAGAGGTGCCGTTATGGGCAAATTATGTAGTTACCTTGCTTGTTAACTCAAGGGGATGAAGTTCCTTGCGTGTTGTTTTCTCCCAGACAAGAAACTTTATGGTAATTGCTTTTACTGATGCAAATATGTACGCGACTTCAGTGGCGCAACGCAATGTTTTAAAAGCGATGGTTTCGGATCGAAGGATCTGACTCCCTACACCTGCCTGTGTTATCGTAAGTGCTGTGCGCTTGAGCAAGGCACTTAAAGACGCGCACCCAAAGGCGTCAAGAAATCGGCACGTGCGTACGGCCCGCTTCTGAAACTCCTGTTAATCGAAAAAATCTAGCATCTTAACACCCTGCACCTCTACCCAGCGCAAAACTCGAAAACGAACAAAGAAAGAGTTACCGAATTCTTATGTCAAGCTGTTAAACTACCGACATACGATTGTTAGATTTTTACAGAAAACGAGGGCTAGATTTTTACAGAAAACGGTTAAGACATGTAATTAAGTTTGTCGAGTTTTGCGGTCGTCAGGAAAGAATATCAAAGAAACAAGATGGCTGTTAAGTTGGAAGAACTCCCAGTTTTCGTGGTGAGTACAGTCAATTGTTTATCCACAAATTATGTGCTTTCCTGACTATTCTAATCACAAGCAATTTTTCCTTTTCAAGGTTTTTGCTTACATAACTTCAGCGCCCCCCTTAGAAAAATCCTGGCTGCGCCCCTGCTCAGAAGGCGTATTTTTGTTGACGGTGAGTTCCGTATTTCGCGCGATAAGCTACAGTGTCTTCCACTTATAATGGTACCACAATACTGTATTATCAAACAGACGGGTTACGACTCAGGCACGTCGGCAAAGGTGGAGCCTGTGGTACTTGACCCCTCACGCATTTACAACACTCACATTCATTAGTGCAGATACGATATATAGATATTCCTTCGGCGTGCTCGTTATTTCCCCACCTTTATCGCAAAATTTTGGTAAGCTGCCTGACACAGCTTCCCATTCCTTCAAAACAAGACACTGAGTTTATAGATAAAACTCAGAATAAATACTTAAATTTTGGGCATGACGCTTGAGTTTGTTTTGAAATAAACTTAGTGGCATTCAAACTTCGTTCTTCTCTTCTGATCAGATACAGCAGGGGTAGGGACCCTGTTTACTATCACGGGCCGCATGAATTGTGCATTAATCAATTAATTTTATCCTAAAATTCAACTTTCATCCAACTATGAGGAAGAGTGACTTCTCTTGACTTGCTATCTAAGTATCTGCTTATCATGGAGCTTCGTTTGACGCGATGTTGTGTTCTAACATGGGTAACGAAAATTCTGATGTGGGCCATATCAAACGTTCATGCGGACCGCATTTAGCTCGCGGGCCGCAGGTTCTCCACTCCTGAGATACAGAATCAAACCTTCTGAGTTCTGATCACTGAAAACCTACTCTCGTCTATTCCGCGGGAGAGCTACAGAGACTCAGAAAGAGATTAGCAAAAAAAACTTATTTCCACAGGGAAAAACTACTTTGGTTCTCACAAGTGCTTCTGGGTTTCTCGTAGGCTTCTACGCTTCACAGGGCAACAGGAAAGCAGTAATATTGTCATAAAATGCTGCTTGTTAGCAGGTTACTTGACAAAGAGTATAACATCTCACTTTTTTAAATAATGAGTCAATTTCTTGTATTTCTTACCAAGTCCATCGCAAAACTCATTAAAAGTCAGAAATCCGTTGCCATCCACGTCAAGGCTGTCGAAAACATCCCGGAGCTGATCGTCAGTCATGTGCAGTTCGCCGTGCAGACGCTGAAAATCATAATCAGACCACATTTCACCATGCAGCGTTTGTTGCAACAAAAAAGTGTTACAACACTTTTCGAAGGTTTGTTCACCAGCCCTTTCACTAACAAAGCGTTTACACACTGCTGTGGTGCTTAAATTTTGCTGTACGTTATCCAATTTTTTTATTCAATCCAAATGATAGACCCAAACAACACTAATGACTTCATACGCAGCAAAAAGCTCTGACTATTACAGTGATTCCTAAAAAGGTAATCTTACTCTTTGAAACGGGAATTAAAAAGAACAATCAATGCAGTAATAGTGAAAATGCTCAACAAACAAAGTACTTAACAACGTTTTTTCACATTTTTCTGTTGTTCACCGCTATATTTACGCTACATATTGAATCTTAAACATTGGGAATGCTAGAGCCCATTTTACAACGATATATGAACTTTTGGACACCTTGCGTTGAAGCAAACCAGCAAAAACCCGTAATGTAATTTAAAATCGAACTTAAACCTTTTGCTCCAAGGCGTTCTGCACGTTTTTCACATAAACTAAACACCAAAATTTTTCACATACATAAATCGCCCAAGTTTTCTGGTATAACGGTTGCCGTGTCATCAACAATTGGGTCACTGTTGCAGAAGTTATGCTTACACAAGGTTGTAGTCCCTTATTCATTGGTGAGTATGTGGTCGAAGTGCAATGGAACATCTTTGGAAGTGTAGTGTATTCATTCTATGTAATTTGCGTTTTTGGTGCTAATGAAGCCTTAGGAAAATACTGTACTTAGTGTTTTGTCCAAAAATTCGGAGATTTCACCTATTTGGCCCCATATTATTTCTGCCACATCCCAGTACTTCCCTCAGCTTTGCACGCTCTCAAAAAGGATCCATGGAAAGTGCTCCAACCGCAAGAAATTCAGTGCGTAACTTAATATTAGATCAGGGGTCTCAAACACGCGGCCCGCGGGCCACATGTGGCCCGCGAGGGTCTTTTGTTCGGCCCGCGGCGCTTTTTGTGAATTTCCAAATAATTAGCATTTACGTTGACAAGTGCAGTGAAAAAGATACCGCGAAATAATTGAACCAAAGCTGGATGATACCCAGTGCGGTTTTCGTCCCAACCGTAGCACTACCGACCCAATTTCACTCTCCGGCAAATTTTTGAGAAATCTTGGGAGTATTCCAATGACGTCTACATATGCTTTGTCGACCTCGAGAAAGCATACGACCAGGTTCCTCGTGAAAATCTTTGAGGAGTATTGCGGGAGCACGGTGTTGACGGCCGCCTCTTACTGGCCGCCAAGTCACTGTATTCCTGCTCAAAAATTTGTTTCCGTGTCGGGAAAGTAAAATCACAACTGTTCACCGTTGGTGTTGGACTCGACAAGGGTGTGTGCTGTCAAGGCTCCTTTTCATAGTCTGCACATGAATAGGATAGACAGTCACAGCCGAGTCGACGAGGATGTAACAACGGCCGTTGGGAGCTGCAGGGTCAACCGTTTACTTTTTGCAGACAATTTGGTACGACTAGCATCTTCTCAACAGATTAGCATTAGCCTTTTCAGCATGCACTCGATCGGTTTTCTGCTGCGTGCGACCGAGTCAGAATGAAAATCAGCACTAAAAACACCAAGATAGTGTGTCTCTCCACAAACCCAAGGCAATGTATGCTGCAAGTGAGCGACAATCAGACGCGAATTTACCATTAGGCTAAAAAGGCTTAAGCTCAGGGCCCTCAAGTTTGGTGGGACCCAAAAATTTCGGGAGTAAGGACAGTTTCCAGGAATTTTGTAACCAATTGTATTTGTATTTTTGTTCTGGTTCAATGCACGTTTTGTTACTATGCCGCTAACAAAATATCTGTATAGATTAGCGCGAAGGATTGCAGTGAGTGACGTTGAACATTCTCTTTTTATGGCGTTGAGAATTGGTTATTGTTGCGTATAATGTGTGGAACAAAACGCCTGAATCCATTATTCGGATAAAACAAGGTCAGTGAGGTACTTTCATTCAGTCCGGGTCTATCTCTTATTGCTTATTATGGGTAAGATACGGGGTAAAGGCAAGACTAGCCTGTTTCTTGCTAAGGCTGTAGATATTAAATGGCGCAAAATGCAGTGGCATATCTAAGCGAAATTCCGCCCATGGCAAAGTTGAAGTGTGCGCTCTTTCTAATAATTTATGTATTACATAAAAGAACAATTTTTACGAAAGTAAACAAGAAAATAAATGTTTTAAAACGAAAATTATATGTTTATTTCCGATTTAATATTTTAAGTAATTAAATATATATCATCCATAAGCCATAACGTAAGACAAGCGACCAAAAAATATACTTCTATACTGATTTATTTTTATTATAAAGAATATCAAAACATTCAAATAATAACGTTATCGTAATTTATATGCCTACATATAGTGTTGCCTGATCTTACAAAAAAATCAAAGAACATATTGCAACCGCAAACGACAATTACTTTTAAAATGCAACACATTTAATTTGGATTGTATAATGGCATTTAATGCAAGTCATGCATCACTTGTGTTAGAAAAACACAATTCCATCGAAACATTAATGTATACAGCCTTTTCCGGTTAAATTACACAAAAATGCCCCTTTTCTCATCAAATCTACATCACACAATCTGCCCTGACTTACCCTTGGTCATTGAGGCACGGAGGTATGAAAGGACCAGTTTCAGTTTACCTCTAACCCAGCCGATAATTTTGTTAGGGAGGAGCCAGTCAATGATGTCGTTTTGAGTCCGACTTTTCCTTTCTTTTATTTTCTAACAGTTGAAAATTGATATTAAGCACCAGTAAAATTTATCTTAGCAGATTTGTTTCGGGGAAGCCTTGCTGCGAAGTCTTGTTGTTCTGTATGTTGAACATGCTTTAGCTAGAAAGATAAAAGTAGGCTACCACAAAATTACCAGCGATAGTCTCGTCGATCGCCGACTAGGCTGTTAGGTGTCATAAAGAAGTACAGATACTATACTCAGAGCCAGATCTTGACACTTGCAAACGTTGCAGTTGCGCAGGGAACTCAATAAATATGTAATGGGAGTGTTTTCAGATAACGTCACCGCTGACTTTTTCGTTAAAGTTTCACTATGACTATTTTTGTTCCTCATATCGAGGGAATTCAGAACAAAGAAAATATGTTTCCAAATTGGGACAACTTGTTCAGTGAATGTAACGAGCACGTGTAGTGCTAATTTATGTGACATCAGGCGTCGCAAACCTTCCAGAAGGGTCCCCAATTTAAAATAGCCTAGGGCCCCGAAAATGAAAATTCGCCTCTGGTGACAATACACTGCAGCCTTTGGAGAAATTCCAGTACCTAGGGATGGTAGCCTATTTGCCAGTTACGGAAGGCGGAGCGAGGATATTTATACACGGATTAGTAAAGCCAACGCAGTTTTGCGTGAGATTGGTCGCTCTTTGTGGTCACGAAACGGGAGCTTTTAAACACCGCAAAGTTGTCATTTTTAAATCAGTCATTGTTCCGATCCTTACCTATGGTCATGAATCTTGGGTGATGACTGAAAAAGTTTTAATTCAGGTGGAAGCGCCAGATATAGGATTTTTGCAAAGACTCCACGGTGTGGCACAGGGACGTACCAAGGTTAGATGGCATCCGGGGCAAGAAACAAGTTTGGCGCCCCCATGATCGAAACTAAGGTCGTTTGGGAGTAAATGTACTGTACTGAAGAAAAACCTGCGTCATTGTTGGGATTTTTCGGCCCCCCTCAGTGATTAGGAGCTCGGGGTATTGTACCCCGTCATTACATCCCTGGTGTGACACTGCGCGACAAACTGCGCAGCTGTGAAATCTGCAGAGCCCTGAACGTCGAACCACTTGCTCGAATTGAGAGATCCCAGCTACGTTAGTTCGGCCATATATTCAGAATACCCCACGAAAGACTGGCGAGTCAAGTCCTGCTGGCATAACCGACGGGAAGGTGGCCCAGAAGAGGTCGTCCAAGACCTTGCTGGAGTGACTGCAACTCCGACCTTGCTTGGTCCTGCCTTGATGTGGAGCCAGCAGAACTACCTGAAATTGCTGTTAACCATGAGCTATTTCCAGTCTTCCTAGGGCTGTTGCCCCGCGACCCTCTCAGGAGGAAAAGCGAGCATGAAAATGAATAAAATGAATAGCATTTACGTTATTCAGTTTATTCACCGATGTTTAAGTACTCAGCGAATGAAAAAGTTCCTTAGACGGTTAGAATTGATTAATACGAACGTAGAGACGGACAGAAATGATTTGCCTATATTTCCTGATACCTTTCGCGATTCTTTTTTAGTGTCACGTTGTCTACCTAGGTAGGTTTTTGGCTTATCAGAAAATTACAAAATGCTTCGGCCACTTGTGGGGATTTAAAGTACTTTTTACAAATTTGAGCTTGTTCTTTTCACCTGCATGTCCACTTTATTGATAAATCCCTTATCCTCTTTGTCGCAAACAGCAAATAATTCCCTTGCTTTGAGTGTTATTTCTTCGAAGCTGCCTTGAAAATTCTCATGAGAAGTTTCCATTTCAACATCCATGATTGCAAAGCGAATAATTTTGCAGTTTTTCGACGTTAACTGATCATTTGCTTGCTTCTCTGACTCAGTAATTTACAGAAAACGTATACTATATCGATTCTATTAGTTCCGTAAGCAACATGGTGATTCGGCATGATTTAAAGAATACGCTATTTCTAAGTGGAGAATCGAATCCACTAAAACAAAATAAAAACAAGAAATATTTTTCTTCAAACAGCAAAATGAAAGGCTGCATTCATTCTCATGCTAACATCGTTTTTTTTATGTGATGCAGATTCATCCATATAACTATGGCTCTCCCGAAAGCAACGCCCACGTTACTCTGTTTCTGACTTTCGAACGGATTACAAATGACTTTCGATTACTTAAAATAGGCTTTAAATTATAAGTACATTCGACTTTATGATTTATTCGAGAGTTGCTTAATTTGCAATCAGTTGCCTGAGCTTTACATGCGCAACGACCGTAACGTTTCGTGGATAAAATTGACATTTCCTGACAAAAAAGTCTTCGAAAAAGATTCCAATGTGCACTATACAATTCGTCCTGTTACTTTGCTGGTTTTTGCCACTACGCAAGCAGATATGCGGATTATTTAAAACTGACTGTACAAAAGCAATTCAGCAAATAATTGGATTCACTTCTTGGCTGAATATTTTCCATCTATACAGAACTGAGTCTTGTCGGAGGTTTTGGCATCAAGCAAGTATTTTTTGAAAAGCCTGGGTGACGAAATGCACAACAAGAACTTGAATTGAAAGTGTTTGTGAAATCAAACGGTCACACTTCAATGGTAGGCTACATACCCGAATGCAACCAAACTCCATGGAGACCAACAAGCAGAAAATCCAAACATTGGCAGGTATTCACTCTAACGGTTTTTGAAGGTATTAACAAATAAAGCACTGAACTCAAGTTAATCATGAGGAAATCGTACATCAGGCTTTGACGGAGATATTTCACCCGGTCAAAACAATATATTGCGATTGCTGGCTTATCTCAGAGACCGAGACGTTACCTTGAAAGCGAGCGAGTTCAAGCCGAACAATTGCCAAATGCCCACCACGTAAACCAAATCGACATTTTTCCTCGTTAAATGACTTTTCCTGTTGCAGAAATTGCATCTTTGCTCTAACGTTGGTTCTCGAACTCTCTGTAAGATGGCTCAGCTTTGTCCCACCATAGTTCTCCTCAGGGTTACGACAACATGCAATTAGCGTTTTCGTATACGGTCGATGTATAAATCATCGGCTTGTTGCACGACTTTCTGACCTGCGCCTTGTTCAATGCCATCATAAACTTGACTGGCTGTTACTTCGCATCCGGGTGACACTGTCCCACGTTGAAGTGCTGTTGTGTGTCTCTAAAGCTGCTTATAGGCCTCTGAGCAAACAACCGCTCTTGAAAAGAGTCGCCGCCGTGCACGGCGCGTGCAGTATAAGCTCTGGCATGATCGCTCTTTCTGCAGCGCTACATCAAAACCCATAAGAACCACTGCTCGTATCTTTGCACCATTTTAGGCCCAGGTGGACACCTTTTCAAATCTATTCAAAGCGAATTAGTATTTTTTGTTTAGTTCCATCGACTGTGACACGAGTAGCGTTCTTAACAAACGCGCTGTCGACGTGGACGTGATCGAAGTTTGTTCAAGGGGCGTCGGGGAATATATGTCAATGCGGCCAACTGCCAGCACAGGCAAACACAATCTAATGGTAAGTTAAATGTAGCCCGCTGCGTCGTTCCGCTGTGCAAACATTGTGTGCTGAATGCGGTAGCGCCGAGTAAAAGCTTCAGGCAGTTCGTTACACATTCCGCGCAGCAAACATTTCAGCTGGGCTTATTTTAACATTTCGGGTTGGAATAGCCACAAATCGTGCAGAGTCGCGAAGAAAAGGGACAAAGTCATTTGAACGTAAATTTACGCAGCTGTAGAGAAGCTTCTGGCGACCTATTTGTATTCATCACGCATTGTTACGCGTCATCCTTGCGGCAAAGTGCGTGTCAGATTTGGTGAAATTTTACAGAACAATTTCACAAAAATTTCGCCATGCATTCTGGAAAAATTTACCTGCTACCCCAGCTAAAGTGTTGGATTTTCAAAACAAAATAATTTCGTTTTAGTGCTGTAACTCAAGACTGAAGAGCTATTTGATTTTTTCTTAAGAATATAAAATAGCTCTGTATATTCATATAAATACATATATACAGTGTAAGCCCTTGGTTAGATTCCAATTATTTTGACCTGGTGTGATTTAGGTTTGCACATCTATACGACCATTTTGTACAATCTAATTATGCAGTAGGCCTACACCTGCAAATTGTGTAAACGTAACAGGCAGAAGTAAAGTTTTATATCACGACAAGCTGAGAAATAGAGTGTAGGTGCAGGCGTTGCGCAAATCAAGGTAGCGATTATGTCATATTACCCTCAATATTTCGCAGTGATCGCTTATAATACAGAACAACACTGTTGTTTTGGTTCCGTGTTACCCCCCGAAAAATCGCATATTACCCCCGGGGGGTAGTTTAAACCCAGTTTGTGAACCACTGATGTAGGCGATGAACCGTTTCGCTATGTTGTCGGCCGCATTACGTTATTGTTATGAATTACGGCCGCCAGTGAGTTCAAGTTATTGTTTGCAATGCTTCTGCTGTGCTTCCACAGACTGATCCAAGCCTGTTTCCACATGTGTGTATGGCCGTGTTTCTACTATGTACCCTCATACAGATGAGTAGACAAAGTTTTTATTAATACACGGCCGCCAGAGCATACATTTATAATTACGTGTGCACGGCCGCATGAATTTTTATCGAAGGCCGCAGGTTGTGCACACATGAGTTAGATCAAAGCCATCAGCAAAGGGTTGTTGTGCCTAGTCTTCATTTTTCAGCGAGCGTTGATCTTCATCTTGCCTCTGAACCAATAAAACCAATTTTCTGAAAGGCCAAGCCGCAACAAAGTGACGAAAAACTCTCACCAGTTTTTGTTAGTTAGTTTCTCTGGATTTAGTTTGATAGGTTTTTCATTGTTTTTATTCAAATTGACAAAGCTGATGCGCTGAGAACCAAATATGAGGATATGTTCGCAGGTTTTTTTAAGGCGTTTTAGGGACCCGAAGCGGGTCCGTAGAATTTCAAATCGGGTCCCTAGAATCAGAGAAAATTATCATCGGATCCCTAAAATCAGAGAAATTGGGTCCCTACCGATCCAAACCGGGTTCCTAACATTTT